>Ga0155911_114_pt1 | contig 28055 bp, 35 predicted proteins | sample RifCSPlowO2_01_FD_107565 | JGI IMG/M metagenome (GOLD analysis project Ga0155911, IMG submission 107565) | Candidatus Roizmanbacteria bacterium RIFCSPLOWO2_01_FULL_40_42 | reverse complement strand
GCGTTGGACGCGACAATATTCAAGACATGCTGGATCTTAGAACGGGCGACCGTGTGGGCTCAGGATCAACAGCGACTTCGTGGAGACTTGATCTTTTCAAAAAAAGACTAGTCGAGGTCCAAAAAAAACCATTTTCCATATCCGATCTTAAAATTGACGGCAAAGACATAATGAAGGAGTTGAAAATAAAACCCGGGCCTCAGGTAGGAAAAATTCTAAACGAATTATTTGAAGAAGTGGTTGAAGGAAAACTCAAAAACGAAAAAAAAGCCCTACTTGAAAGGATGATTAACCTGAAGTAGAAACACTTTGTGATTCCAATCTTCGTTGAGCCAATCTCACCGTTGTAGCAACTTTTGCATTTAAATCGAACCCCTCAAGTGTACTTTCTCCCCTTTGAACACGTGCCATTCTGTTGACTAGATGTATGAAAGATCTTACATATGGACCATCAACAGTAATATGAATAAATGGGCTCCCAAAGACAGGTTCATGTTTGTGTTCGGCGGGATAGCTTACTTCGAGTTCTGCTCCATTTTCTTTAAACGCTCGAACTACGGAATGAACGTACGATTGCTGAATACCGTCAAATCTATAAGTTAACCTTTCTTGGATTCGGCCTCTATATCTTTCCTGCATGCAAAATTATATCATACTATGGGCTTCTTATCAATACAGCTCTTCATGCTGAAAGTAAATCTAAATGATTCTTCTTTTTGCTTCTTCGCCGATTGTAGTAATGTCTCCGTGGCCAGCGTATACCAACGTATCTTCGGGAAGTAAATAAAGTTTTTCTAATGACTCCCTGAGAAGACTCTTGTCGCTGTATGAAAAATCATATCGCCCGATCGCTTCTTTGAACAACGTGTCTCCTGTAAAAATAGTTTTCTCATCTTTAAAATAAAAACAACGTGATCCCGGAGTATGTCCGGGAACTTCAATGACTTCAAATTCAAACGACTCAATCTTCATTTTTCCTCCCTTTAGATTCTTTGTTTCTTTCGGCTGAATAATCGCAGGAACATGTCCGAGAAAATGTCTTGCAGTTTCGGTAACTCGTTTGAGAAGAAACAGATCTTCATCTGCGATATAGAAAGGAGCCTTTAAACTCATCTGTAACTCCCCTGCTGCCATGACATGATCAAAATGTCCATGGGTCGCAAAAAGCGCGTGAACCTTCAGGTTTTCTATTTGTATTTTTTCAAGAATGAAATCTGCAGAGTCTCCAGGATCGATTATGATGCATTCTTTGTCATTAACTAAGAAATAGCAGTTTGCTTGCAACTCTCCAAGGGGATAAGAAAATATTTTCATGGCATTTGATATGTTATGATCCTTTAAATATTACAAAATACTACTTGCAAATGTATACTTGTTACTATTATAATTAAATCTGTTAGTTTCAAAGTAAGCTATATGAGTTTTTCTTGGGAGAAGTACGAAAAAAGGAATCAGAAATTCGTTGACGCAATTACCGTTACGAAAACGGGGTCTATCGGTTTGCCTAAACATTTTTACAACCTTCATAAAATAAATCAGTTTAAATATATTACTCTTTTTTTTGATAAAAGCCAAAAAGCGCTTGGAATCAAATTTTCTAATGACGATTCTGAAAAGAAAAGTAGTTTCAAAATAAACCCAAGTGAGCACGGATATGGAGCAAACATTATCGCCCGAAGTTTTTTCAAAACTTATAACCTCGACACCCTTCTCTATTATGGGAAATACCCTTACGAAATTGATGAGTCAAATGCTGAAATTGGAAATTTGTACGTGATCAAACTTAAAGAAAAAAATCAAGAAGAGAACGTATATGAAACGGAGGAAATCCCGGCAGATCCTTCTGTTAAGCAGGATGTTGCCGTGGGATGAGTAGGTTTGTATACGAACCTACTCTATGAGTGTTGAACGCCATTTGTTTTGGTGTCAACTGCTAGCCCATAAACCAGTGTAGACACTGGACCACGGTAAGATCCTACTTGAAATCTTCATCTTAGTATATCAAGCGTCTTTTATTCATTTCAACTAGATTTTCATCGCTTTCTTTTTTCAAGCCAGACCAGAATTGGCGTTGCGATAAATGGGGATGAATATGTCCCGGTTATAGTTCCGATAAGAAGTGCTACGATAAAAAATCTGATCGTAGATCCGCCCAAAAGAATCAGTGCGAGAAGCATGAATACGATGGTCATTGAATTATTGATCGACCTTACAAAGGTTTCTGTTAATGCACGGTTTGCATATTCTTCTACATTTCCCCTCCCTTCTGTCTTTTTGTACTCGCGGATCTTGTCGAAAACGACAATCGTATCGTGGACAGAAAAAGACATCGTGGTAAGCAGTGCGGTGACAAATAGAGTATCTACTTCTGCCTTGAAAAAATAAGACAGAAGAGAATAGGTCCCGACAACAACGAGAAAATCATGTAATAGCGCAAGTATTGCAGAAAGGGCAAAGTTGACACCTTTAAATGAGAAGCTCATATAAAGAAGGATTGCGATAACTGCCACAATTGCTGCCGTTATTGTTTTATACATTGTCTCCCGTCCTAAAACCGGCCCCACAGTCTCAAATCTTAAGAGTTCGGTTTTTAATCCAAGGTCTTTTTGCAAGTTTTTTCTTAACGCACTTTCTTGTTTCTCATCCAATGCCTTCGTTCTTAATCCAATCTTACCCTCAATGGTTTCCAGATCCACAATCTCTACGCCCTCTTTTTGTAAAAAGCTTCCTAATGTATTTTCACTGACGCTTTTGTTAACCCGGTATTCAAGCGTTGTCCCGCCAACAAAATCAATGGAATATCTGAATCCAAACCTCGCCATTGAAAGAATTCCTGCCCCGATTACGATTGCAGAAATTGCAAAATAAAGCCAGCGGTATTTCAAAAAGTTAATCATTTGTGTCGATAGAAAAATTTAATAAGATGTTTGGTGATAAATACTCCGGTAAACAAACTGGTCCCAACTCCTATTGCCAACGTCAATGCAAAACCGCGGACCAATCCAAACTGTGGAAAGAATTCCCAATTTAGCGGGTTAAACAAAATAAACGCCACGAGAAGTGTAGTGAAGTTTGCGTCTTTTATTGCATCAATTGCACGTCCAAACCCAAGGCGAATGGCAATATCAAAATCTCTCCCCTTTCTCAGTTCTTCCTTTATGCGTTCGAATATGAGAATATTGGAGTCAACCGCCATGCCGATGGATAAAATAAACCCAGCAACTCCTGACAGTGTTAAAACTACAGGAATGGTCCGAAAGATTGCAAGGGAAATCAAACCATAAATAATAAGGGCAAGGCAAGCAATAAATCCAAGCCTTCCATAGTATAAAACCATGAAAAGCATAACCATTATCAATCCCACAATTCCTGCAAAGACACTTTTTTGAATTTCAACAGCGCCTAAAGACGGACCAATATTTCTTTGTTCGACGAGTTGAACTGGCAAAGGTAAGGCTCCCGAATTAATGGCAATAACCAAACTTTTTGCTTCCTCCAGACTAAACTGTCCGGTGATTACTGCATTTCCGTCAAGTATCGGTTGCTGCACCACGGGCGCAGAAAGAATATTCTCATCTATAAAGATCCCAACTTGTTTTCCAACGTTTGCTTGAGTTATCTCTCCGAATAGTTTCGCTCCGTTGTCTGAAAAGCTTAGAGCAACCTGAGGTTCGCCATTCTGACTATTGAATGAAACTGTCGCCTTTTTTACGTCTTTTCCCGTGAGCTTGGATTTTGGATTAAAGGCAATAATCGGAGCAGATTGAGTTCCAGCCTTTATTTGATCCTTTGCTTCTTCACGGAATGTCAACTGCGCTGTCTTCCCCACCAATCTCACCGCTTCTTCAACGTTTGTGATTCCGGGCAGGTCAACGACGATCCGGTATTTATCGCCGGATTTTACCGTTTGGATCGCCGGTTCCGAAACTCCGTAGAAATTAACCCGCTTTTCAATAATATCGCGTGCCGAATCCAGCGCATCCGCCACATCTTCGTTTTTAAGTTTTGAAGTGTCCGCCTGAAATACCAGATGACTCCCACCCTGCAAATCAAGTCCAAGATGAGTCCGGAAATCTTTTTGGACGTGCAAACCCAGTAAATTTATGTTAATTGATAAGGGGTTCACCCTAAAATCTACTGTGCGGTTGGCAACTTGAAAATGGACTCTGGTGTTTTCGGGTAAATCGATCAGGATAATAAGAAGTGAAAGGAGTATTATGCTTACTGTTGTAAAAAGTCTCATTTCAAAAGATCATCTTCAGATCCCACAAGCATTATCTTTGGTTGTCTTAAAAATTTCCAGACAAAAGGATCATTGTTTTTCTTTCGAAATGCAAATTCTTCATCCGGCATTACGGTATAGTTTATCTCTCTACCGAATTCTTTTTCAACCTCGCTAACGATACTTGTGATTTCAGGGACAACGACTATTCCAACAACCAAAAGATATACTTCATCTTCTTTTATCGAAAGACGCTTTATATATTTAGTCGATAAGGCGATAAATTTAATCTTTCCTAATTTTGAGCGGTTTTTGAAGATTAATTGTGAAAGGTTGTCGAACTTCGAGAAAATTCTTAAAAATTCATCATAAAACATGTAATTCTTATTTATCGTATAAAAAACTTTATTTAATCTCCGCTCCTTATCGAGTACCTTTTCACCCTCTAAAATATCAAGCTCTCTTTTAACTGCGTTTACTTCTTCACTGATCTCACGGACTACTTTTCTTAAGTAATAGTTTTCGTTTGGATGAAGAAAAAAAAGCGTTAAAATTTTTAGGCGAGTCTTTGACGGAATTAATTTTTTTAGCATAACGAGTAAAAAGTGTATCGTGTGAAACGAAAAGATGCAACTTAAAAAATTTGAACAGGTTTGGGGGTAGGTTTGATTCGGACAGCAAAGTTTAGTATGTTACTTTGTTACCGGTTGGAAGAATCTCCACGAAAACCTGACCGCGTACCAACGACACTTCTTTCCCCGAAGAATCGTAGAATCTTATCATCTGATTGTCTTTCGGCTTCTTCCAATTTATCTCAGCTGCTTTACCATCTTGAAAAAGGATTCCGTCACCACTTCCTACAATCCCGTACAACATGTGGCCACCCGGATACCCGTCGTTTGCCGCAGATTCTTTGGCAAAAACAACAATTATGCTCTTTGCAGTATGGGTTTTTCCCGTGTTTTTATCTATGAAGGGATCTCCTCCATTAATCCTGCTATATGTATTTGTTTTCTTGTCGTATGTCCAGGTGACCGAATAATCCCCTCCAAACTGAGACCAGAATGGGAAGCTGATTTTTGCAACCTTTCCGCGATTGGATGCCGGTGCTTCATCCTTAAACTCCCAAGGAGTAAAGTCCTTATCCCATGACGCTCCTTTTTTATCAACATTGGTTAATTTTCGGTCTTTCGCTGCAAATTTCCATAATTTTGATGTTGCTGCATACATCGTGTGTTCTGTAGCCCGATTTGGTAATCGTTCATAATCACGGTAGTAATACGGGTATGGAACCGCAAATTGATTCAAATCATTATATCCGTCCCAACCAAGTTCATTAATTTCACCGAGGGCGTCTGCAGGTCCGGGAGTATTGGCTCCGCCGACATGGGCGTATAAAGGTAGTCTGCCATAACCTTCCAATAGTTTCAGAAAATAGATGCGGGCTGATCTTACCGGGCCGATAACTTTTGCATCCTGACAGTAAAATACTGCGAGAAAACGCGTAATACCTCCTTCGGCAACCACCTCATATATTACATCTGCGTTAGGAAGACCGGATTGTGGGCGGGCATCAAGATGATTCTCAACCATAATTCCCATCGGGCGTCTTTTATCCCATCGTCCTTTTTGTGCTTTTGAATAAAGCCGACCGTTTAACGGACATTCTTCGGTTTTTGGACCACCGTTTAGTTCTTCATCCGAGTCGGCAGAAAGTGAGGATTGATATTTTTCAAGTGTTTCCTTGTTTTTTACGCTATATCCAAAGTAATAGTAAGAAAGAGATGCTGAAAGTATAAATAAAACGACCGAAACTAAGATAGCGACTTTTTTTGTTAGCATAAATTTAATAATACGTTGTGTTGGTCTTGTGCGTCAAGTGGATATAAAGAATGCACGCTTAATTTTATTATAGCATCTTTTTATTTACTTGTCTTTATCGCGGTTTGTTCTTCTTCGGAAAGCTGATACTCCTCTCCTTTTCCCTGTTTTACACGCTTAGTATAAATCCTTACCCCGTCATGGGTATAGATGAAATTAACGATAATTCCACTGCTTTCTTTATCCAAGAGTGCAAGAACAAAGCTCTGGTCCGGTGTGGTCTTGCTGAATGCGTTGTACCGGACAAGTCCCAGTTTTTGAAAATAGAACTTTGACTGATCGATTAGTTGACCTACTTCTTTTTTTACTGCTCCTAATTCTGTCTGAATGCCTTGATCGTGCGCAAGAAGTGTCTCTAGTATTTCATCCAACCTTTGTCTTCCGGTCCTTCGCACTAAGTGAAAATAGTGCTGACGTGTCTGAAAAAGAAAAAATGACAGGATGGCAAGCCATACAAATAAAATCCCGAGGGCAACATACAGCAACATTGTTTATTATTCTAGACGCTTTACAAAAAGGTGTCAATATGTTAAAAGTTAGTTTGTGCCTAAAAAAACGAAGCATGAAAAGAATCTTGCGCGGGAACGCAAGCGACTACGACTTCTCCAGAACCTTCAACAACCCGAGACAGTTGCTGTGCGTGAGCAAATAAATGTCGAAAAAGCGCCTGCCATCGAACCCTTAGCTTCAAGAGATACAAAACCTAATAGTGAGGAAAAGGTCCTACTGCAACACTTTAAGCGTGATTTTAAGAAGAGTCTTGTTTTGATCGTGAGTATTATTGCGCTTGAAATCGCAGTGTATTTTGGTACGATTAATAATTATTTTAAATTCTGAAGCTAAAATCTATAATTTTAGTTTCGAAAACAGTATTTCGATTTATTGAGAGGAGGTGAAGAAATAATATGGCAACAATGTATTGTGTAAAATGCCGAGCAAAAAAAGAGGTCGATAACCCAGAAAAAGTCACCTTGAAAAACGGAAAACCAGCCTTGAAAGGAAAATGTCCTGATTGCGGAACCGGAATGTTCCGAATTGGCGCAGCTTAAGGCGCGTGCTTTTCCAGAGGGATCTCTGCAATTGTTTCGTACAGAGGTTTTTCGCTCTTAATAACGCTGTTAAACAGCGTTATTTGAGTAACATCAAACTCTACATCTAGATTAAGTCTTCCTACTTTTTTCTTGATAAGCAGATATTGCTGCTTTGAAGGGATTCTATAGCGGGCGATCGTGAGATGAGGAATGTATCGTATGGCCTTGTTCTCATTAAAGGCATCCTGCACCTGTGACGCTAGTCTTTCTATCATTCTGTTTCTTTGAAATGTAATGTGAAGGATGATCGTATTTTTCATGAATAGGCTTGCCTGTCCGGAATACATCCTAAAAGGATCAATATCGTAAACAGCGGTCGAAACACGCTCTATTACTTTTTCCGGATCATCCCTTTCTCCGAAAAAGTGAAGTGTGATGTGATATCTGGATTCATCAACCCATCGAAAGTCCGGATACTCGCTTTTTAAGGGTGCGAGCTGAGTTGCAATGCTCTGCTTCACCTCTTTTGGTAAATCAATCGCTAGAAAGAGTCGCATAGTTAGTAATTAAACTTGTTGAAAGTCCTTTTATCTTAGGCGTTACTTCTATAACCTGTGCTCCTACAAGTTTCGCATGGTTTTTTTTATGTCTCAAAAGTTCGTCTCCTTCGGTTACTGCAATCACGCGCGGTTTGATTATTTTAACGAGCTTCTCGTATTCTTCATCTTTGGTGAAATGCGGAATGGCGACAACTGCATCGACATAAGAAATCGCGGCAACCATCTCGGCGCGATCACGTTGAGTATGAATTGCTTTTCTTTTTTTTCTTTTGAGAAGAGAGGTATCGGGTTCGAGAAGAACGATAAGGGATCCTTTTTGCTTTTTTGCATTTTTAAAAAAAACAACATGACCATAATGAAGCACGTCAAAACAGCCTCCGACAAGAACTGCTTTTTTGTACGGCGCAAGAAAATTTTTTAGTTTTTCTGTGTCTTTTAAACTGCGCAGATAAAAAATTTTATCGTTGGGATCCCCACTTATCATCACGAAATTATACAATAAAGCTATGAAGCTCGTTGTTCAGGAATCAGAAAGAAAACAAGAGATTCTTCTGGTGGATGAAAAATTTACTCCTCTTGGAAAAATACTAAAGGAGGAGTTGAAAAAGTATGACAGCACTGTTTACGTCTCTCCCCACCTTCCTGCCAAAACCGACCGTTTTGCCTACATTTTTATCGTAAATAAGCGGAGGGAGGATCTTACGCTTTCGATCCAAAAAAAACAGCGAGTTATTTTTATTTTTATTCAGAAAAAAAAGTGGGCTGAAGAGCTCACGTCTTTTGTACGGTCCCGCCGTCTGGGAAACGTGAAAATAGTATCGGTCAATTCTCCCTATCTTGATCAAAGCGATCTGGAAAAACTTTTTTGGTTTTCTTTTTCAAAAAGCAGGGAAGTATTTTTTAAGTTTGACGACCGAGAGCGCCATTCGAAAGAACCGGTGGTTAAAAAACAATTAACTCCACTTAGAAATTTTCCATTTTTTACAAAAAAACAGCTTTTTCTTCTCTTCCTTTTATTATTTGTACTCTACCATCTCCTCATCTTTCCTCCGCTTTTTCTTTCCTCATTTTTTATTTACAGATCGGCTCAAACATTTAAAGATGGTCAACTCGACAAAGCAAAACAGACGCTGAAAATCGCTGAAAATCTTGAAAACACCGGTAAAGCCTTTTATTCGTTTTCACGACCAAGCTATCTTCTTTTTTCTCTTGCTCTTTTTTCCGATACATTAGTCGATGTAAACGATAAGGCCATCGAGACGTTGGATAAAACTTACATTTCGTATGAAAATTCACGCAATATCATGTCTTTGGTTTTTGAGAAGGGAAAAACCGAGGAAGAAAAGGGACTACTTGAAGCACGACTGGCGAAACTGAAAGAAAATATTAGTGACATTAAAAACAATCTAATTTTTCTCGATCAAAAGCTGGCTGATCTCCCATTTGGACTTGCTAATACCTATCGGAAAGATCTTTCAAAAAGTGTGGAACTTATCGTCAAGGCGGATAATATCCTTCCTTTTACCGATAAATTATTAGCCAAAGGAAAAGAAATGAAATACCTGCTGCTTTTTGCAAACAATATGGAGCTTAGGCCGGGTGGAGGTTTTATCGGCTCGTTTGGCGTCTTAACTATGAAAGATCTAACTCTTGAAAATATTCAAGTCTATGATGTCTATGACGCTGATGGACAACTTCTCAATCATGTAACGCCTCCTGAACCTATACGGAAGTATCTAAATCAACCGCACTGGTTTTTAAGGGATTCGGCATTTTCACCGGATTTTTACGACAACTACAATCAGGCTAAATTTTTTCTCGATCAGGAATTAAAACTTGGCGATTTTTCCGGAGGAATACTTATTACAACAACAGCGATTCAACATCTTTTAGATGCATATGGACAGATTCATCTTCCTGATTTTAACGAACAGATAAATAAAGATAATTTTTACTTGAAAGCCCAGTATTACGCTGAGAAAAATTTCTTTCCCGGCTCAATTCAGAAAAAAAGTTTCTTAGGATCTGTTGCCGATCAGATAATTCTTAATGTGGATGATGTTTCCCCTGCCAAACTTTTGCAAAATGTAAAAAAATCTTTTGACGAAAAACAAATGACGATTTTGGTGGATGATCCTGAAATCCAGCGGGTATTTGATGCTTTGTATTGGTCGGGTAAAACGATTATACCCCGCTGTGCAATACAAACTCAAAACTGTGTTATTGATTACGTCTTTCCTATTGATGCAAATCTCGGTGTCAATAAAGCAAATTTTTTCGTTTCACGGCTATTAACTCAGAGAGTAAATATTGGCGAGGATGGCAAAATCGTTAGTAATCTTTTTGTAAAACTGAAAAACGATTCCCCAAATGAAGCTTTTCCCGGTGGTCCCTATCGGGATTATTTTCAGGTACTGCTTCCAGAAGGATCGATAATAAAATCAGTTACAAAAGATGATGTAGCCGTTGGGGAATACGATGAGAGCGAGATTGAATTTAAAAGCGTGGGATTATTTGTACAGCTTCAGCCGAGACAATCAACCGAGTTAAAAATATCATACGAACTACCAAGACAAATAAAAAGCGGAAGAAGCGTGTATCAACTAATTTTTCAAAAACAGATCGGTTCTAATAATTCTGATTTTATTCTGGAGATTACTCTTCCGAAAAACATTTCGCTTTCCAATCAAAATTTTTCTGCTCTTGTAAAAGACAACCGGATTTTCTATAATACTTCATTAACTGCTGACAAGATTTTTTTTCTTGAGCTTTTGAAATAATACCATGGCTGCCCAATCTAAACATACTGCTGTAAAGCTCCATCTGGATGCTGAAGCTCGTACTCTTTTTGGGAAAAAACTTAAGAAGTTCCGGCATCAGGGAAAGGTTCCTGCGAATGTCTTTGGGCCTAAGTTTAAATCCCAATCTGTAACCGTAGAACTTAAGGATTTCAGTAAGACATACCGTGTCGCTGAAGAAACCGGAATTATATATCTTAAAGTCGGCAAGGAAGAAATTCCTGTCTTAGTCCGAGACGTCCAAAGACATCCCGTGAACAATAAGCTTCTTCATGTTGATTTCCGAAAGGTAGACTTAACTCAAAAGATCGAAACCGAAGTACCGGTAAAGGTAGTCGGAGAATCAGAAGCGGTAACTCAAAAAAGTGGAGTTCTTCTTACTCTTTCAAACATTGTCCGCGTCGAAGCGCTCCCTGCTGAGATTCCACACGAAGTTGAGGTTGATATCGCGGCACTAAAAGAAATAGGAAATGAAATCAAGGTGTCGGATCTGCCAAAATCTGATAAATATACTGTAAAGGAAGAGGCTGATAAGGTTTTGGTCTCGGTCATTGCTCACAAAGAAGAAAGCTTGGTCGCAGAAACCGCAGTAGCCGAACCTGAAGTTATTACTGAAGCTGTAAAAGAGGGTGAAGAAGGAGCAGCTCCCGAAACAGAAGTAGCCGAAGGTAAAGACGCTAAACAAGCTGCTCCGGCTGAAAAGGGTGATAAAGGTGAAAAAAAGGAAAAACAGCCAGAAGCTAAGCCTCCTGCAGGGAAAAAAGAATAACTCCTAATCTTTACTTCGGATCAAGCGCATATACATACATTTAGCTTTTAAGTTATCAGGCCATTCTTGCCAATGACGATAAAAGTAGCCATTTTCTCCTCTCGTTTTGTCAATTACAAAACCCCACTTTTTATACATCGCCACTGATTTTTTATTGTGAACATATAGATCGACTAAAATATCTCCTTTTGACGAGAATTCAAATGCTTTATTCCATAGTTGCTTGCCGATTCCTCGACCTTGATATTCAAAGGTGACATAAAATCCTGTAATTTCGTAGTTACTGTCTTTCTTCTTTATTGTTACAGAACCAACCATTTGTGATTCGATAAATGCAAGCCACGCTTTTCGACTACTATTATTAACGAGATTAGAAAGAAGATACTTTTGAGTATCGGCAGTGTTAAAAACTTCTTGAGAAAAGCACTCTTTTGTAAGTCCCAGAGAATCATTTGTATACGCACTTTCATAGGTACGCTGCAACAAAGATGTATATTCTTTTATATCGCTTGGCTTTGCTGCTCTAATCGTAACTCTCATGTAAAAATTATATCAGTAGAAAACCAGGAGTAAAAAAATTTTAAGGTTCTGCTCTCTATGAGTTCGTGCGAACAGGTGTTCCAATTGGTCCCTCCGTGTGCTAAAATTATATGCTATGAGTATTGTAAAAAGTGAATTTGCGCTAGCTTTGAATCAGGTTGCGACAGAACGCGGTATTTCTCCCGATGACGTGATCGCCTCTATTGAAATGGCAATTCTTGCTGCGTATAAGAAAGAGACTCAAGCCCCAGAAGATCCAGACGCAGAGGAAAGCATTATAGTGCGGGTGAACAAAACCACAGGTGAAGCCAAACTCGTCAAAGATGAGGTAGATATTACCCCACCCGGTTTCGGACGCATCGCAGCACAAACTGCCAAACAAGTAATTCTTCAGAAAATTCGTGAGGTTGAGAAGAAAACAGTTATTTCCCACTATAAAGGCCAACTTGGGACAATTACCCAAGGAAGAGTCATTCGATACGATGGCTACAACGCGTACGTTGACATAGGACGAGTCGAAGCCATCCTACCGAAAGAGGAGCAGATAAAAAATGAAAAATACACCGTTAATACCAACCTTAACTTTTACATAAAGTCGATCGGTGAAGATAAATTCGGTAATTCAGCAATTATTGTATCCCGCACCGATCCCCAACTACTCGCTGAACTTTTCAAAAAAGAGGTTCCGGAAATTGCAAACGGAACGGTAGAGATAAAAAAAGTAGTACGCGAACCCGGAGAACGTGCGAAACTTGCTGTTTTCAGTAGTCAAGGTGGAGTAGATCCGGTTGGTGCATGTGTAGGACAAAAGGGTGTACGGGTCCAGACCGTAACCAGCGAATTAGGCGGAGATGAAAAAATCGATATCATCCAGTGGAATAAGGATGAAAAGCTCTTTTTAATCTCAGCCCTCTCCCCTGCAAAGATCATCGATGTCGAGTTTAAAGAAGCTAAGGAAGGCGAGAAACCCAAAGCAAAAGTAACGGTTGAGGAAAGCCAAGCGCCTCTTGCGATTGGAAAAAGCGGAGTAAATGTAAATCTTGCGTCAGCCCTGTCCGGATATGAGATTGATATCGTACAGGTTGCTTCTGAAAAACCGGCTGTTGAAGAAAAACCAGCTGAACCTAAAGCCGAAAAAGTTGAAGTAAAAGCCGAAGAAAAACCTTCGGAGGAAGTTGCAGAACCTGTTGAAGAAGAAAAAACACAGGCAGCTGAAGTTAAGACAGATGCAAAAGAAGAACCTGTTATAAATGAAGAGGTTAAAACAGAAACAAAAGTAGAAGCTAAAGCTGAAGAAGCAGTGGAAAGTCCAAGCGAGGCTGCCCCTGAAGAAGAACCAACTCCTGCGGAAGTACCCGCCGTGGAAAGTAAACCCGAACCCCAAACGAATTAAGTATAATAGACACGTTTTCTTCGCTTTTCATTAGTTATTATTGATATATGTCGAGAGTTTCAAGACCACCCGTTGTTGCAATCTTAGGTCACGTCGACCACGGAAAGACAACCCTATTGGATTACATCAGAAAAACCCAACTTACTGAAAAAGAGTATGGAGGCATCACGCAGCGTATCGGTGCGTATGAGGTTACGACAGGAATAAAAGACTATCATACCGACAAGCTCACCTTTATAGATACCCCCGGCCACGAGGCGTTTACCAAGCTCCGTCTCCGTGGAGCAGAGGTCGCAGATATTGCGCTTCTCATAATCGATGCCAAAGACTCGGTGAAGCCTCAAACCGCAGAATCTATACTTCACATCAAGGCGGCAAACATTCCCTTTATCGTCGTTTTTAATAAAACCGATCTTCCTGAAGCAAATGTTGAAAAGGTAAAGATAGATCTTATGAAACAAGAGGTTATTGTTGAAGACAAGGGTGGAAAGGTCCCCAGTGTTCTCATCTCGGCAAAAACCGGAAAAGGAGTCGATTCTCTTCTTGAGTCCATCCTCCTTCTTACGTCTGAATTGAATCTTACCTATGATCCGAGAGGCGAACTTCAAGCCCATATCGTTGAAACAAAAAAGGATAGGCGTGGAGTCGTGGCTAGCGCAATCATCAAGGACGGCACACTATCAGTAGGAGATACTATATATATAGACAGTCAAAAAACAAAGGTACGTTCTATGGTCAATGACCGCGGAGTTCAGATTAAAGAAGCCGTTCCTTCAACTCCATTTGAACTTCTTGGTTTTAATGAGATTCCTGAAGTCGGAAGTGTCATACGATCCACCGAGACGAAAAAAATTCAAGAGGCCGCAGTGGCTAAGCCTGATGTTCCGTTTGACCTAAAGGCATTTCTCAAACCGGAGACTGAAGAAAAAAAGCTTACACTGATCGTTAAAGCTGATTCAAAGGGATCTCTTGAGGCTATTCTTCATACACTCGGCCAAAAAGCCAATATTGAAGTTCTTTTTGAAGGTGTCGGAGATATCCATAAATCTGACATTTTCCTGGCTAAAACAAGCAAGGCAATCGTCATTGGATTTAATACTAAGCCGTCTAACGAAGTGAAAGATATAGCATTGCAAGAAAAGGTAGTAATAAAAACCTATAATATAATTTATGAATTGATCGATGAGCTCTCTGAGGTTTCGGAGTTACTCAAAGAAAAAGAAGAGCGCGAAAAAAATCTTAAAGGTGAAGCCAAAATTCTTGCCACCTTTATTGTCCACGACGAAAAGATCTTTGGCGTAAAGATTACCAAAGGCAAGGCTAATATAGGAGATCCTGCAGAAATCTACCGCGATAAAACGCTTGTAGGCCGAGCAAAACTGGTCTCGCTTAAATCAAGGGCAAAGTCAGTAGAAGAGGTGAAAAAGGACCAGGAAGCTGGGATGGTGTTTAATCCGCAGCTTGACATACGCATAGGAGATATGGTAAAATTCATCCTATAATATTGTATGCAATCCGGCAAAAATCTCTTGCAAAAAACAGCGCAGGTTCTTCACGATTCAGCTTCAGGAGTCATCTGTCTTCCTGAAAACCCATCTCTTGATACCATAGCTGCGGCTGCCGCACTATATCTGGGTCTTTCAAAGCTCGGAAAAAACGTGTCTCTTGCCTGCTCCAGCGATATCAAATCTGACCTTTTTGCAGCCGACAAAGTTCAACCTACCCTTACTACTTCAGGTGAAAATCTTGTTATTTCGTTCCCGTACACCGACGGCTCTACCGACAGAATCGACTATTTCATACAGGCTAACCGCTTTAATATCGTGGTTACTCCGGGAAAAAATCATGCAAAATTAAATGAAAAAGAGGTTACTTATGGCTATACCGGTGGCTCTGTGGACTTTATCATAACGGTTGATGCGACCTCGCTGCGCTCACTCGGAGCCCTCTATCAGGACAACCAAGAGCTTTTTAAAGGAAAAAAACTGATAAATATCGCACGGACCCTGACCAACACGTTTTTTGGATCAGTCAACCTTGTATACCGAGGGATCTCCTCTACTTCAGAGATTGTTCTTAACCTATTGCGAAGCCTTAACTGTGAACTCGACAAAGAGATTTCCACAAACCTTTATCAGGGGCTTTCTTTTGCTACTCAGAATTTTTCATCTCCACAGGTAACCGCAGACACCTTTGAAACCGCAGCCTTTCTGATGAAAAGCGGGGCGGTCAAAGCGAAAGAGGAAAAAATACCAGACGCGCCTAAAAAGATCTCGTTTGAAAGAACCGCAGCTCGTTCAATGGATTCACTTGAAAGTGAGCCAACCGGTCTTGAAGGAGACAACTTTGACGATGAAGATGAAGAAGACGAAGAATGGCTTAAACCCAAAATCTTCAGACCCAATCCGGACAAACTCTCCTAAATTCCTCTTAAGACCCAACTTCTAAACAACACCCACCGTGGTATAATTTCCTACTGTGAATGTCTCAATTATTCTCGCATTAATTTTCCTTATCTCGATCCTTTCCATAGGAGTAATTCTTTTCTTTGTCCACCGCTGGCTTGCTCAACTTAAGGAAACCGACGACTCATCCGACAAACTGCTGGAAGTGATAAAGACACTGCAAACAGGGGGTGCGGAGGATCGAAAAGTCCTTCAGCAATCATTAGAGAGAAATCAAGAAGCTTTTAATACCCGCTTGGACAATGCGGCGAAAGTTATTGGCGGAGTTCAAAAAAGCATCGGTGAATTTTCTGAAATAGGAAGATCAATGAGGGATCTTCAGGACTTCCTTCAATCGCCAAAACTTCGGGGAAATATCGGAGAGTCCATCCTGAAAGATCTCCTCACTCAGCATTTTCCCAAAGAGTCCTACCGTATGCAGTACGCATTTAAAAATGGTGAAAAAGTTGATGCGGTCATAAAAACAGCGGCAGGAATCATTCCGATAGATTCGAAGTTTCCTATGGAAAACTATCGCAAAATGGTAAAGGAAACAAGCGAGATGCAACGTGAAAAAATAAAAAAAGAGTTTGTAAGGGATGTTAAAAAACATATTCAGGACATTTCAAAAAAATATATTCTTGTCACCGAGGGAACTACGGATTACGCATTCATGTATATTCCCTCAGAGGCAATTTTTTACGAGATCGTAAGCGATGCAGACCTTTATGATTTTTCAAGTAGGCAAAGAGTGATTTCTGTCTCCCCCACCAGCTTTTACGCATATATCCGGGCAATACTCATGTCTATGGAAGGACAACGGATTCAATCCAAGGCAAAGGAAATTCTTGAGATTCTGCAATCGATTAAAAAAGACTATGAGAAATCTGACGAGGCGCTTGCCGTCCTTACCAAGCACGTAACAAATGCATATAATCAAATTGCTCAATTTGGGAAAAATTTTTCCGCCTTGGGACAGAAAATCGCATCAACGCGGCTTCTTACCTCTAAAAAGGATGATGAAAAACTGCTCAAGGAAGCTCCTGATGGGGAAGAATAAAACTGATTTGTTATATAAAATAAACTATTGAGACTTATGAAAAACTTTTTTGTTAAAGATTCGCTAGTACAAATTGGAAAAGATGTTACGGTGTACGGCTGGGTTTCTAATCTCCGCGACCATAAAAAAATCGTGTTCATCGATCTTCGTGACTCAACGGGGATTCTTCAGGTTGTAGGAGACGAACGGTTTCGGGATCTTCACCCTGAAGACGTAGTCAAAATATCAGGAACTATAAAAAAAAGGCCAGAAAAACTCATTAATAAAAAGGTTGAAACGGGTGAGATTGAACTTCAGGCAAAAGACGTTGAGGTACTTTCCCACGCAGACACGCTTCCTTTTGATATGGGTAAGGAAGACCTTGAGGTGACCCTTCCTACTCTTCTTGACTACCGCTCCCTGACACTACGACATCCAAAAGTTAAGTCAATTTTCAAAGTACAGGAAGCGTTGATGGATGGCTTTCGCAAGATCTCAAAAAGCCTCCGCTGTACAGAGGTGATCGTGCCTGAAATCACGATTACTGCAACCGAAGGTGGAGCCGAAGTTTTTGGCTTTGATTATTATGAACACACCGCTTCTCTTACCCAAAGCCCTCAACTATACAAGCAAATGGTGATACCCGCGCTAGAAAGAGTATATCTGATAGCTCATGCCTATCGTGCTGAGCCCTCTGTTACCACACGCCATCTGGCAGAATCAGTGCAGATGGATTGTGAGTTTGGATTTGTAGAGTTTGAAGAGCTCCTTGATCTCTTAGAAAAAGTTGCGGTTGAAACCATTGCTCATGCTGAAAAGGCCTGTAAAAAAGAGCTGAAAGAACACAACGTGTCTCCTGTCCTGGTGGGAAAGATTCCCCGGCTTACCCTGAAGGAAGCGCAGGAAGTAATTAAAAAAGAAACCGGCAGAAATGTAGTCGGAGAAAAAGATCTATCACCTGAAGATGAGGTTGATATCTGTAAGTGGGCTGAGAAGGAAAAGAAAAGTGATTTTGTCACGGTGACACATTTTCCAACTCGTAAACGGGCTTTTTACACGATGCCGGATCCTAAAAATCCTGAGTTAAGTTTAAGCTATGATATTCTTTTTCGAGGATTGGAGATTGCAAGTGGCAGTCAACGGGTCCATGAATATGAAAAACTTGTTAAAACCATAAAGGATCGCGGAATGAATCCGGATGATTTTGAGATGTATCTCATGGCATTTCAATATGGAATGCCTCCCGAAGGAGGATTTTCATTTGGACTTGAGAGACTGACAAAAACCCTTCTCCAGTTACCCAACGTACGGGAAGCAGCACTTTTCCCTCGCGATATGGAACGAGTTGACGTCAGACTTTCGAAAAAAAGAAAAAAATAACCGGTATGAAAAAGCGCTTCTATATCTTGTTTACATTCTTCACTCTGCTTCTTCTGTTTTATCCGGGGGATTCTGAACTTTTTCAGATTTTTGCGTTTAACAGAAAGCTTTTTGAAAGAAAGGAAACACCAAGGGCACTTCTTCGAAACCCTGTACCAATTGCGCAACCTTCACCTACTCCGTTTCTTACCGCAGAGGGGATTTACATTCTCGATCTCCCTTCATTTACACCGGTGTTTGCAAAAAACGAAAAGGCTAGATTTTATCCTGCATCTACGACAAAAGTTATTACCGCACTTGTCGCATATGATCTTTATAAGCCTGAGGAGGTCATAACCGTAGAAAGAGTTACTGAAGACGGGCAGGTCATGGGCCTTGTCCCGGGGGAAAGAATTACGATTGAAAAACTCCTCTATGGACTACTGGTGCATTCGGGTAATGATGCGGCGCTTGTTCTTGCAGATCATTATGGAGAAGAAAAATTTGTCTCGCTTATGAATAAAAAAGCAAAAGACCTCCATATGAATAATTCGCGATTTAAAAATCCTGCGGGATTGGATGCGTTTAATCAATACACGACTCCTTATGATCTTGCGCTTGCTGCACGTGAACTTTTAAAAAATAGGTATCTTGGGAAAATCGTTTCGACAAAAGAAATCATCATCTCCGACGAAGACTTCAAATACTTCCATACTTTGACCAATGTCAATAAGCTTTTGGGAGAGATCCAGGGGATAGGTGGATTAAAAACAGGGTATACGGAAGAGGCCGGAGAAAATTTAGTCAGTCTCTACAAAAGAGCGGATGGTCATGAGTTTGTAGTTGTAGTATTAAAAAGTCTGGACCGGTTTCAGGATACCGAAAACATAGTTGACTGGATAGATAAAAACGTACGCTACGAAGAACCGCTTAGTCAGTAAGATATTCACTACTTATTGCAGGCACATACGCTACAAAATTTTCGTCTCCTAAAAAGACGTATACCGGCTGAAGATAATCTTGATAAATGTCAGGGTCAAGGTATCCAACAAACATCTTGCGGATAATAATGCTTTTTTTTTCACGGGGATTTGAAACCACATTTGCCTTCCCATCTGTCAACTCTTTATATGCTTCTTCTCCTGTTTTCAGAGGATACACCCCTACCTGTTCCAAAGATTTTGGGTAAAACTGTAGATTGGCACGCAGGATCTTTGCCTCCCCGTCTTTGTTAAACAGCATGAGGACATAATGTTGACTGTTGAAGTACTTGGGTGAAATAACCGGAAAACCTTCTATGTCAGGTCTGTAAAAATCTACCTCAACGAGGTTCGCCCTCAGATTGTCCTTTAAGATTGCGATTGATTTGTTTTCCGGATTATATCGTAGAAAAATCACATTGGTTTTTCCCTGTGCGAACTCTTGAGGATATGCTCCGATTGACTGGAAAAAATCCAAAGCGTTTTCCTGACTTTCTGCTGTCTCCGGAGTCACTGCTTGATTGATAAGGTCAACGTCTTCTTCAAAAGAATAGCGATAGCTGAAATTAAAGTTGCGGATGTCAACGGTGAGTTTTTGCTTGGGCTCGGTAAAAATAGCCTGATTGGTAATCAGTTTATAGGCATTATTATCAGCATTGAATCCCAGTGTTTTTGCGATAAGGAAAACTTTTTCTTTGTAACCAAATCTTGCTTGTGAAGGAGGAAGAAAAAATACTCGTGCCGCAGGAGTCGCAGTCGTAGGAACTCCTTCAATCGTATCCAGTTTAAATGTTAAACCCGCACTTGGAGTAGCTTCAGAAAGATGAGGTTTTTTTATCCTGCCAAATGTAGTATTGATGAATAGCGGTGTGACTTTCTGAGACTCAACATAAAGGATAGTCAAGCGAATAGAATAATACAGGATTAAAAGACAGATAACGCCAAGGATCACGAAAGGATAGTACTTGCGTACGTAGTAGGACACATCAGTCAAGGTCATACCTCATGATAGCAAAAAGAAGGTTTTAGCGGTTAGTTTGTTTTCTTTTCAAGCTTTGTGATCCTAATTTCATGATTGTCCAGTCTGTCGTGTATATCCGGATACCTTGAAGTGAGTATTTGGAGTTCATCTTTGAAATCCTTGAACGCTCCGACCAGCCAATCTAAAGTTTGTAAAACGGTGTCTTTAAACTCAACAAACTCTTTATGAAAGTCGTCAATTCTTTTGTCTAACCGATTAATTTCGTATCTAAATTCTGTGTTTGTTACAAATTTCTTAAGATCTTTTTTAGTTGCAAATTCATTTCTTAGATTTGTAAAGTCAGTTTTAGTAAGCATGGAATAAGATATTAAACCATATTAATTCAATATTCAATAGCTTAAAAACTACCAGCTGTGAGAGCTCAAAATGCTATAATATATACTACTCCAGGGGTACCCAAGCGGTCAACGGGGGCAGACTGTAAATCTGCTGGCTTCGGCCTACGGGGGTTCGAGTCCCTCCCCCTGGACATGTTAGAACGATACCCGGGTTTTAAAAGGATGTCGTAAGGCTTTTGGAACGTCCAGACAAGCTCTCCATCTTTTAAAAGTAGGTTCCAACCAACCTTTTTGATAATTTCCCGCTTTTCTTCTAAATTTCCTTCCTCAAGTATCTTTCGTGCGTAAAACGCTGTATTTATGAAATCTTCGGCAAGTTCCAACCAATGACGCTGATTATGAACCCCTTCGTCAATTTTCTCTTGCAGTCTTGCTTGCTCTTTTGTTATTGCGGTTTTTTTATTTTGAAATTCCTCCGCTGTCATTTCTTCTTTTGCTCTCATTTTAAAATAGCCATCAAGTTCATTTTGTAGTTTCTGATATTCCCGCTGAAGATTTACAACAATATTTGCTCGTTCTTTTGCTACACCTTCATACTTAGCCTCAAGAAGTTCTATTCCTAACTGCCACTGTTCTTTATCAATCTCGATATTAGAGACTTTCTCAATAAATTTCTGTTCAATTCTTTCAAGCGTAGTTCCTTTCTCTAAACAAGTCCCACAGCGCTTGCTTGAGCGAGCATAAGTATATTCTGCGTTTCTGTCAGTGCCTTTATAGTATTTTTTCTTTGTCTCAAAGATAATAGAGGCTCCACAATCGCAACCACATTTTATAAGCCCAGCATAAGCCCAATCATTATGTGTCTTTCTCGGCTTAGATCTATTATGTAGCACATCCTGAACTTCATCATAAAGTTGTTTAGTTATTAGTGCTTCATAACTTCCCTTATGAAGTTCTCCTCCGTGACGGAACCATCCATAATATACCTCTTTTTGTAAAACTCTATGAAGATGTGATTTAACCATTCTTTTACCTGTCTGCGTTCTTAATCCCCATGAAGCAATGAGCTCACACATCTGCCCAAGTGAGCATTTACCAGTAGCGTATTCTTCAAAAAGTTTTTTAATAAGAAAGGCTTTTTCCGGATCAGGAGCAATGGTAGGATGACCATTCAGCTTAATATTTATATAGCCAATTGGAGCAACTCCAATATACTCACCTCTTTCATATTTTTGTCTATTACCTCTTTTAATCACAACGCTTAAATCATCTGAAGATTTTTTAGCCATTGAAAATTCTAAACCTAAATAGAATTTGTCGTCAGGAGTATTCTTATAAGTCTTGCTTGGAGTGTCAATTTGTATTATTTTCCCTTTATCCATGAACCACATAACTCGTCCACCATCAAGCATGTTTCTTGCTATTCTGTTAGCATGCCAGACTAACATACCGTTTGCTTCTCCGCTTTCTATGCGTAATAACATGTCATCAAACTTCTCCCTTCCTGGTTTATGCGCAGACTTACTTTCCGTAAAGGTTTCTGCAATGCGAAGATTGCATCTTTGAGCGTATTCTTTAAGTTCTCGTAGTTGAGCTTCAATAGAGAGAATTTGCTTATCCTCATTCTCTTCTGACTTACGACAGTAGATAAAGTATTTTAGCTTCGTTTCCATAAAAATGCCCCTACGGGTGGACTCAGAACGGTGAAGCTCTGTCCCATAAGGGCATTAAAAAACTTCACCACAAATCTGAGTCCAATTAAATTATACCAGCTTCGATGTTATCAAGCACTAATATTTTCCGAACTTATATTTATACATAAAATATTTGCCACTGTGCCGTACAGGATATTTTGTGTCTTTTTTCTCTTTGATGTCACTCAGCACTACACGTAATAAACGCTCTGCATCCATTGCCCCAATGGTATTGACAACTTTTAGATAGCAGGCAAAGTTTCGCAAATCTTTTAACTCGTTGGATATTTTTTCGGCAAGTAAGGCTTCTTCAGTTCGAGGAATAAACTTACTTTTATCCAAAGCATACTTACCGATATTAACGTTATTAACGCTATTATCGTTATTGTTCCTATATTTAATACCGTTAATAACGGTATTTTCACTATCATTAAGGATTTGCTTTATATTTTTCATCTTCATTTATCAACTGGAAAATTCTATTTTTTAATCGTCCGAGAGCTTCATGGTAATCTCTTGCGTTTACTAAACATTCTCCAAAGAAGAATTGGTTTGATAACCTCTCACATTCACCTCTATTTTGGAAGACAAACCAACAAACTCTTCCCTCCCGTTCAATGCTGATAAGCCGTTGTTTTAGAAGAATTAAAGTTCCGGCTTCTGCTAAGTCTTTGGTTTTATACATATTCTTTTACAAAGGCTTCGAACGCCCAATTTAAATCTCCAACGCTGTTGTATGTACCGGAGTTATGAGAGTCATCGGTATAAGATACTCGGATGGTTACTAAATCGCCGTTTTTTAAGTAAGCTTCAGCTTTGTTATTAAGAAAAAATTGAGTTTTTCTTAATGAAGGGTACAGATACTTCTTTTTATTACCTTTGATTAAAATTAGTGTAACTTTAGGCAGGTTTTTATTGTTTAGTCTTTTCATATTGTTTTCTAAATTTAAATCTCAATATTGTTTCCATAACACCAGTCAAGCTTTCCGCTAAATTTAATATCTCACCATCGGTAAGTTTTCTTTGATATTGGGGTTCGAAAACTTTCCTCACATGTTGTTTTAAATCTGCGGTAAGCCATTCCATACCAATAGCTTAGGCAATACGGCTACGGATGAAAACATAAAGTAATAGTGTTTTCGAAGCTAAAAAAGAAGGAAAATGAGGATTCTTACGGATTGAGTTACACTAGAATTACTTTACATTCAATCATGTAACCATTTGTAGTTGTTTTTACCACTCTGGGTGAGAGTTTCTTTCGGATCACTTTAACCACATCATTTACTCTTTTCTTTGGATCTGGAAAATCGGCTCCTTGTCTGGGATCATTTAAATATTTTAGTAAATCACTTGTCATAAAGGCAGTATCTGAATTGTATGCCAAATGCTGCAAAACCTTTCCTTCACTAGTATTTTTAGCAAAAGTTGCGCTGGAGAGTTTTTGGTCTTCTGAGAAGTATTCAACTCGTCCTGTTTTTTTATAAAATACAAGCCTAGGTATGGAGCTTGTAGTTTCCTGGCTTAGTTCGTAACTGGAATTCTTCAAATTTACATTTGCAAGAGACTCGATTTGCTCAATTGCGGATGCAGTTTCTTCTATCGCTCTTCTTTCCTCACGTTTATGCGTATTATTCCCAAACGTATTCGCCTTTTCATGCGCCTCATTTATTTTTCTTAGCTTCCTTTGCAAAGCTCCTTTAATCTGTTTAACAAAGATACCGGGATCACTTGTGACCATTTTCATATAAATTTATTGGCAAACCAATCATCTACTTATCTGCACCTACAGCCTTTCGTTCTATCTCTATCCCCATCATCGCGATCTTTAAGGCCTGATAGTAGCTTTTTATTTTAAAATTTCCGCTTTCCATTTTTTTCATTCCTCGTTCTTGCATCAATCTACCTAGTTTTGCGTGTCTGAGATTCACATCGACAAGCTTATTGCTTATGTTTTCGGATAACTTTTGGTCTACTTTTTGTATAGTTTCTTTTCTTAGATTTACCCAACCATCCTTTGAGGCTCTTTTTTTCACGGCTTGTAAAGAAACACCATATTTTTGAGCAATAGAGGCATAGCTAAGCATTTCATTCGCTAAATAGTCTGAAAGAGCCAATTGCCAATTGATTTTTGCCATTGTTTCAATACGACTGAATATCCGTATATTGTACGCTATTGTCTGATTCACTTGTTAGTAGGGCGCCTTTTGGCCTTCAAGAAGATTGCGACACTTCTCAGATGATCGTTCATATTCTAGATTTTCTATTAGAAATTCTCCAGTTGTTTTGTCCAAAAATTTCTTTGCTCCTTCTAATTCGTTTGGACTTGCTGGATTTTTTAATGCCAAATCATGCCAGATTCGAGCTTCTTGAAGTTTGTTTTTAACTTTTTCAAGAAAAAGCTCTTTATTGTTTAGAATATATTTGCAATCTGCAAGCTCCTTTTGATTTTCCTTAAACTTAATTTCATTTACCTTTATTTGTTCTTGACGATAGAAAAATAGACCTAAGAGAGCAAGCCCGGCAAATAAAATAAGAAGAAGAATTTTTTGATAAGTACTCATAGATCACTGCTCAATTAAAATCCAGTTATAGTATTTAGATGGATCCCATTTATATAGTTCCTTTGCATCTGGATAATATCGATAAAATCCAAAAGTAACAATGCGGTCTGGAAAGTTCTCGAAGACTCTTACCCCATAATACGGATTTGTCTTGGAGGGATAGCTATTAAACATCATTCCAAGATTTGATTTGCCAGTTTTTTGAAGTAGAGCGCTAAAATCTGAAACCTCTTTGAGCTTAGAAATAGTGATAAGAGCCTCTTCTTCCTCACTTTTCCTATCTTCTAGTGCTCTTCTCGTTTTTTCTGATATACCTTTTTCTGACAAACCCAAGGATCTGCCAACAAACCCTACAGTTCCGTCTACAACTAATCCCATACCTTTTCTAAATAAGTTTGGGTATAGAGTTGAGGTAAAAATTAGTATCAAAAGGGCAATGACTATTTTTTGGAATGTTGTCATAATTATTTCAGTCCCTTTTCATGAAGGCAACTTTCGTAATAGCGGTCATAATCATCCGGGTAGTGGAGTCCTTTATCAGCTACCTTAAGTAGATCGCCTCTTTGGTATTTTTCTAAGAGTTCGGCTCTTTCATAAAGTACCTTATTTGCTTTATCTTTAGCTTTACTGTCACACTCTATTCGTATACTTGCAGGTCTAAGCTGAAACCAATAAAATAAATAACATAATACTACTAACACTAAGTATGTTTTCTTTCCACCTTGTACGTTTGGTAGCTTCATAGACTAAATCCTATCCCCAACCCTAATAGCCTAATAATACAACCCAATATACATAAAAAGCAAGATATATCTGGTAAAGAAATAAACGACAGTCTGATAGTTTATTGTGTAAATCACTATGAACTATCAATTCCTCTACTCAAAACTCGGTCAAAGAATAGAAGATTTAAGAAAAAAGGGGGGAATGACACAAGAGGAGCTTGCAGAAAAGGCGGGATTACATAGGGCATACTTCTGGGATATTGAAAGTGGAAGGAACATCTCTATTAAAACTGCTTACAAACTTTCAAAAGCTCTCGGTGTAAATCTACGAGAACTCTTCACTTTTTAATTCGTTTTTGATCTGACCAGACTCTTCCGCTTCGAAGTGAATCGTCGCCATGCTATAATCCCATTATGGACAATGCCTTACGATTAAAAAATCTGCTAGATGTTAGGGAAAAATTGGAAGTCTTCTCTGCATCATGTGAAAAGGAGTTAGAGAATTATTCAAAACATTTGTATTCGTTGAGAGAAAAAGCTGAAAGTCTCTCGGAAAGCTGGAGTGGTTCTTGGCTTGGTTTTCATGCCTTTTTGTATTTTGGAGATTTTCAAAAGCCGGACTTAAGAGATGGTTTTGATGTGGAATGGGGATCTATCAACGGAATCCCTGAGAATTGGAAAGAACGATCTTTCACAGAAGTAAAGCAAAAAATTGAGACTGGAATCGTAAAAACCAATTTTGATTATTTGTTTGAGAAGGTGAAACCATTAGTTAAAAATGCAGAAAAATTAAGAAACCACATTAGTACCGAACTCTCTTTTGTAAATTCTGACAACTCTCTAGTCGAAGAGGCAAATTTAATTAAGCAAATTGAAGATATTAAATTTGGCACATCTGCAGATCTCTTTGTTAAGAACTTTCAACCATCACAAGCAATGACCCGTGACAGCTTAGCCGCTCATCAGGGCATGAAAGTACCGCCACATATAAAATATCAAGCACAAGTAATGGCTGTCCTCTCAATGATTTCAGATATTGAAAAATTTATCTCAATCTCTAAAAAAGTCATCAGACAGCTGGAGATTAAGTTTCAACTGAATTCTCAAGGAAAAAAAGTCGTTGACAGTTTGGAAACGTTAAAAACTCTATGTAACAGATTCCATTCGGTTGTACGGCAATTGAGAAGTCGTCATGCTGGCAGACTCGCCTTTGAGGTAGATGACGAATATGACGTTCAAGATTTGTTTCACGCTTTACTAAAAATATTCTTTGAAGATATTAGAAAAGAAGAATCAGTTCCAAGTTACGCTGGTAGTTCATCCCGAGCAGATTTCCTCCTAAAAAATGAGCGAATTGTAGTTGAGATAAAAAAAACTAGCGATAAATTAAAGGACAAGCAATTAGGAGAACAAATAATTTTGGATGTAGCTAAATATAAAGAGCACCCTAATTGTAAAACTCTTGTTTGTTTTATTTACGATCCTGAAGGAAGAGTTAGTAATCCCTCCGGTTTAGTTGCCGACATAGACAAACTTTCAGGAAACGATCTTACAGTCGTAATTATTATTCGCCCTAATGACTGAAGATCAAATATTATTAAAAAATAAAGATTTTTTAGTGCTACTTCATAATCGTCCCACATATTCAACTGCTCCGTCTTTTTGATATAATCCTGATATGAAGTTGAAGAAAATTGTATGTCTTGGTTTCAACGGAAATGAACTTGAGGATAATTATTGGTCAGAACTTGATAAATTAACCGAAAAAAGAGTATTAGCTACAGGAGATGAAGTTAAAAATCATCAAGACGGGGAGGCTTTATTGGTTAAGCTTGGCTCTAAAGTTGGTAAGGAAGTCGTTGACGCTTTCCCAAATCTAAAATACATAGGAATGTTGGGAACAGGTTATGGAGGCATAGACACTAGATACGCAACTAAAAAAGGCATTACTGTTACTAACATTGCCGATTACGCTACAGAAGGGGTTTCCGAATTTACTTTTGCCATTCTTCTTGAATATCTAAGGTCTATTGAAAAAGCAAAGACCCAAGCTAAACAAGGCAATTACTCTGATGACTTTAGTGGTGTAGAAATAAAAGGAAAGACCTTTGGCGTTATAGGACTCGGACATATTGGTCTGCGAACTGCTGAGATAGCCAAAGCGTTTGGAGCTGATGTTATCTATGAGTCTTTTAATCGTAAAAAAGAAGCCGAAGCAAAGGGAATAAAATACTCAGATGAGGTTCTCTCACAAGCAGACATATTAACGGTCAATCTTGCCCTAAATTCGCAAACAGAAGGCTATTTTAATGCCACCCGCATAAATACATTTAAGAAAAATGTGATTGTTATCAATCCTAGCCCAATGGAACTTTTTGATTTTAAGGCGCTTGTTGACCGTCTCAAAAAAGGCGATATCACCTTTATGCTCGACCATAGCGACGAAATGACAAAGGAGCAATTAGACTGCCTCAAGCCCCTTAAGAATTGTATTATTTATCCTCCCGTTGCCTATCTTACCGTTGAAGCGAGTAAGCTCAAGAAACGCATTTACGTTGATAACTTGAAAAACTTCTTAGCAGGAAAGCCGACCAATAAAGTTAATTAAGAGTAAGCAAAATTGTAAACTTGATCTCTATAGTACGTTCCAACATATTCAACCAGCCTGGACTCGGTCTTTTTAGCCTATAAGAACAGCCCTTATTAGATTCTAGTCCCGTCTCTCTTCTGTGCGCCCTA
>Ga0155911_106_pt1 | contig 33255 bp, 43 predicted proteins | sample RifCSPlowO2_01_FD_107565 | JGI IMG/M metagenome (GOLD analysis project Ga0155911, IMG submission 107565) | Candidatus Roizmanbacteria bacterium RIFCSPLOWO2_01_FULL_40_42 | reverse complement strand
ACTACAATTATACGAAGCGGAGGTATCAGTGCAGTGCCACGAATTGTTTATATAGAAATCTACTTTGGCAACAGCCACATTGTCTGAGGCTACTGCAGTGAGAATAATATTGGATTTTCGATTCAGTACACTTCCGGACAGAGGATATGTGATTTGCACTGTTGGAGAAATAGTATCCGTAGGAATAGGTGTGGGCGTAGGCGTTTTGGTAGGTGCTATCGTCGGCGTAGGCGAAGCTGCCGGAGTTGGGGTGGGAGATGCTTGAAGTGTTGGTGTCGGCGGGTATTGTCCGCCAATCAAGTAATAACTATTTGCCGTATTCCAATGTGTCTCTAGATATTTTCCAGCAGGAGGGTTTGTGTGAAAATAATCGTCATTATTACAATCATATTTTTGTTCTTGATCGCTACTGCATGGATATGTCATTGCCGGATGATTTGGGCTATCGGAATAACACATCCGATCATATTCATCAGTGCAATGATACCCTCCGCTTGCGTGAGGTGCGGAAAGTTGAACGCCGCCTATGTTATGCATAAACTCGTGAGCTGCGAGGGCTCCGTTCCAACATCCTGCATCTACTCTGGCATAGCTGGGGCCTCTATTATTCAAGTTGCTTGATCCTTGTTGATCGTCACGAGATATGGTGGCTATGCCACAATATACTTTGGCATCAACAAAGACGAGATATTTTCTATCAGGACGGTTGTATCCTTGTGTCCTTAATTCACTTGCAGTATTTGAAAACGTATCGTCTCCGGTAGGACTCATTACTACATTTGAAATAATAGGGCTTCCCAACGAAGAACAGCTTGGATCATGCACAAATCGTACGCGTCGGTTCCCACCTGTTTTTGCCGCCGAGTTCTGTAGGATATCATCCATTGTTTTCGCCCATGTTTGAAAGGAAAAGTAATACGCCGAAAATCTATCCACGGTGTCGGATGAACGTGCGTAGATAACCTGTACCCTCGGCCCTGTCGATCCGTCACCACTGCAAGTTAATCCAAGTACATTTTTATTTGAATATGTTTTCGCTTGCACAACGGGAGGACTGTCCTTTTGAATATCTACTCCTTCAGGTGCAGGGTCTGGGCCGTGAGTACAGAGAGCTTCCAATTTATCTCCTGCGGGAGAGTTCTCTTTGAGATGTAGTAGGCCGTTACAGGCTCCATCAGGATCTTCTTCTAAGCTATCATATACCAAACCACGTGCGTGGTCATTTGCCGGAAGAGGTAGTCGTTCCGAACGCCTTTCTTGAGCAAATTTTCGCAGGTCCTGTCTTTGATTTGCGAGGCGGACCGTTTCTGATAGTATAAAAACACCGAGTAAAAGTAAGAGGACAAGTATAGCCAAAGGAAGAGATTGTTTTTTACCTTTCTGGTACCACTTTTTCAATAATCTAAATATAAAATATGCAATTTATTAAGTCAAACCCGAGTAAAAATTAATCCATAAATTTATCTCTAAGTAATCTTCCTGATATAATACTCCTATGAAATTCAAACATTGGATAATTATTATCGTTATACTTTTGATTCTTGGAGTTTTAGGATTAATGTCCTCTACGAGTCAAAATATAAACGATAAGGCAAGAGAGCTCGAACTCAAAAATCAACAACTTAAAAAGTCACAATAATATAGATTTTATTACACAAATCTTATATAAGTTATGGCGATTATATACTTAACACACCCAAAAATAAAAATCTTAATTCTTTTTCTTCTTATCCTTTTTAACAACCGCCTTAATCGCTTCGTCAAAAGGGACGTTTATCTTTAGTTTTTCTGTTTCTTTTGGTGTTTTCTTCTCCATAAACATTTCTAATTGTAATGGTTCCTTTTTATAGTAAAAGGCTACTTTCTTTTTTAGCTCTTCAATAGAGTCTGCCGCTTGCGCCATACCTATAATGCGGTTTATGTGTTCTCGTAAAGCTCTTACGCCATAATCTTCGTTAAACCACTGATGATAGTTTTTATTTTTTACTGCTGGCGGTTTATTATCTTTCAGATATTGTGCGACATCAGGGTCAAGACTTCTATATATCAAATCCATAACGAAATATCCCCAATGGCGAGGTCTGTTTTTAGTAGGTTCTCCTCCCCAATGAGTAAGTCGTGCGAACTCAATCCATAAATCATCTGGGAAAGTTTTTTCCCAGCCTCTCATTTCATCGGATAGAAATAATTTGAGCTTAAACTGCAACTCGTTTTCCGCGCGCGCATATTGATAGCCTGTCGCTTCATCAACGAGGGCGATAATGCCAATCTTGGAGCAGGCTCTTAAAATTGCATTCGCCTTTTTTGCGGCTTCAATATGCCTATCTAAAGTTAAGACACCGCGCTCATAGGCTTGTGAATAAGCCTGACAAATCTCTATAAACCTTTCAACGTCATAGCCTCTTGCCAAGCTTCCTTTTATGGTGATAAAGTCAATAAGATTGTTTCTTACTTGTGGATTTCCTGAAGCGGCAAAGTAAGGTTGAATGTCTTTTGCTTTGAATACTTCATCTGCGTTTGCGTTAGATTTGAAGCCTAAACTATTTAACAATCCTCGTGTACTGAAAACTCTTACTCCACCCTCCAGTACAAAAGAGGGTAATTCAGCGTCACCCACCGATAGCATTCCCTCAAACATCGCGCGCGGAATTGTTATTTTTTTGCTCGCCATTTGTTAAGAAATGAGCCTCGCATAGCTCAAATTATAATGCGCGGAATTAAACCATAAAGTAAATCGGTCAAAATCACTCAACGCTCTTGTATTGTACCTGTACTCGTATTCTTTCACATATTTATTTAGGTGCTTTTTACTCACATGATGATACACCCCGTCAATTCCTCTTTTAAGATGTGACCAAAACCCCTCAATCGTATTCGTGTGAGCGTTTCCGTTTACATATTTTTTCTGTGAGTGATTACAGGCTTCGTGTAGGTAACCTTGCGCGGAAAGGTTATTATAGACAGGATATTCGTCTGTATAAACCGTTGTTCCTATTTTTACATTTTCTCTAATGAGCTTGCTTACGATTTTTCTTTTTGTATTTTTAGTAGCTTCTGCTCTGACTGCCCCCTGTCTTTGAGCAATTCCTACAACTGCACCTTTGTGCTCCCCACCGCGACCGCGCTTACTACCTCGTCTTTTTCCTCCAACATAGGTTTCGTCTACCTCTACTGCGTTTTCCAACTGCAAAGGGCTTGTGTCGTTCTCAATAGCAGACCGTATTCTTTGAAGCATAAACCATGCTGTTTTTTGTGTAACGCCCGCATATTTATGGACTTGTATAGAGGAAATACCCTTTTTAAGAGAAGTGGCAAGATATATGACAAGAAACCATTTTTGAAGGGGTACTTTGCTCTCACCGAAGATTGTTCCTAAACGGACTGTAAATTGCTTTCTGCATTCTCCACACTTGAACAATCTTCCGTCAGCATATCTGTAGGTTTTGGTAGAATTACAATGAGGGCAAGTTCGCGTATCACCCCAACGTACTTTTTCAAGGTAGTTGATACAGGCTTGTTCATTTGAGAAGCGAGTGTAGAAGTCAAATAGGTTTGTGTTGTCTTTCATATAAGTAGTATACCATGCCTATTTGGGTTTGTCAAGTATATAATCGCCTAAGTTATATAATCTTTACTTATGCAAAAAATAATTTCATGTCTGTGGTTTGATAAAAACGCCGAAGAAACTGTAGATTTTTATCTCACAGTTTTTAAGAATTCAAAAAAAGGAGCTATTTCTCATTATGGCAAAGAGGGATTTGAGATCCACGGAATGCCTGAAGGAACAGTTTTAACTATTGAGTTTGAGCTTGAGGGACAAAAATTTCTTGCGATGAACGGAGGACCTGTATTTAAATTCAACGAAGCCGTTTCCTTCATGATCACATGCGAAAATCAAGAAAAGATAGATTATTATTGGGAGAAACTTACTGAAGGAGGAGACCCCGAATCACAACAATGTGGTTGGCTGAAGGACAAATTTGGTCTTTCATGGCAGGTAGTACCTGAAGGGCTCGATAAATTAATGACCGGTCCAAACTCAGAAAAAGTAATGGCCGTCTTGCTGAAAATGAAGAAGTTAGTAATTACAGATTTAGAAAAAGCCGCAACAGGTACATAAAAATTACATTTAGATATGAGATACGTTGACGGGTTTGTCTTAGTCGTTCCAAAGAAAAAACTGGCAGCTTACAAGCGCATGGCGGCATTAGGCGGAAAAATGTGGAAAAAATACGGCGCCTTAGACTACAAAGAATGTGTGGGTGACGATCTAAATCCAAACTCAGGAGGTATGAAAACTTCTTCATTTCCTAAGATGGTTAAACTTAAATCTAACGAGGTTGTGATATTTTCATACATTGTCTTTAAATCACGAGCCCATCGCGACAGTGTGAATAAAAAGGTAATGAAAGATCCATCAATGAGCGAAGAAGCTTGGAAAGATAAGCCAATGCCTTTTGACATGAAGCGTATGGCCTTTGGGGGCTTCAAGGTAATCGTCGACATCAAGTAAAATCTCTCTTGAAGGAGTAAAATTAACACATGAGGATTAATTGGAAAGAGTTTTTTAAGTTTTTATCGGGGGCGGCGTTTGTCGGGTCAATCACCAACGCTTATCTCTACTTTAATAATATCTCCCTTCCATTCCTTGGATTTACCATAGCCCCAGGACTTCTTGGAATGAGAGCAGTAGTACTCTCTGTTTTGTTTTTAGTCTTCTTCTACTTCGGATATTTGAAAAAGAAATAATTTTCAGCTTGTCCTGAGTGGTTCGATTTTACTCACCATAAACTCTACCAAAGGAGCTTGCACTGAGCGAACGGAGTGAGTCGAAGTGATATAATTTCTTCATGAAAGAAGTCCCCATAAAAGAAATTGAGGATGAGGTAGAAGATTGCGTAAAGAATCACAAAAAGTGGCATTTTCACATCTTAACCCCGGCGTGCAAACTCAATACGCAGCAAAAATACGCATTAGTTTTCGAAAACACAGACGATAACGAAACATTAGTTTCATATTCTCAAGAACCCAAACTCCTTCAGGACAAAGAATTCGCCAAAAAACTTCACGGAGATAAAGTACTTGATGGAAAAAGCGAAACGTCAGAACCGTCTTCAGGGGGACAGAAGATTTTAGAAAGAATAAAGGAACTTAATTCCGCGGGGAAGCCTTGGCATCATCATATGTTTTTTCCTGACTGCATGTTTAACGAGAATAAAGGTAAATGGACTATAATATTTGAAGATTTCGAGAGAGGTCTATTGTTAGAAGCCACTTCTGAAGAAGAGCCAAAACAAGATCTCAGACACATAGAGGTTCTTTTCTATCAACAAAAGAAAATAAAATAATGACAAAAAATCCTTTCATTAATGCGCTTTCAGCGACGGCCTACATCATACTTATTGCCTCGATTATGACTCTAGGTACGAAGAATATGAAAGGTCCAGATACTGTCATGGCGCCGATTGTGGCTCTTTCGGTGTTTACGCTGTCAGCGGGGGTTATGGGCTATCTGTTCCTTCTTCAACCCCTCCTGTTATACCTTGAAGGAAAAAAGAAAGCAGGAGTAGCCTTGTTTATTAAGACGCTCGGAACATTTGCATTGACTACTGGAGTCATTCTCACCCTCTTCTTCACAAGAATTCTAAAATAAGTATAATTTCTTCATGACTGTACTGATCTTGCATGGAATAATGGGAAAAGCAGGCGAAAATTGGGGACAATGGCTTCATGACGAATGTATTAAGCTCGGATGTAACGTTCTCATGCCCAATCTTCCAAACTCTGACCATCCAGACAGAAAGGAATGGTTTAAAGTTATCTCAGAACTTTTAGAAGATGTAAAAGACGACATTGTCCTCGTAGGACATTCGTTGGCTGTTACTTCACTTCTTGATTATTGTGAGTCTTCTGACAAAAAAATTCGGGCTCTCGTTTCTGTGTCCGGTTTTTATGAACCATACGGAATGGAGCTAAACGAATATTTTTTAAAGGAAAAGAATGCAGACTTAAATAAAGTAAAAAAAATCGTTCGTTCATTCTATGCGATTTATGGAGACGATGATCCTTATGTTCCTCAAGAAGTTCTTAAAAAAACAGCAAATGATCTTGGAGTAGAGCCAGTAGTAGTAAAAAATGGCGGACATATAAATAAAAGTGCTGGATTTACAGAACTTCCGCAAGTTCTAGATTTTATTTCAAAACTAAATTAATACTTCTCACACACTTCTTACATTTATTGTTTATTATTAAGATTCGAATGGATCCGCCGAATCTTAACATTCGCCTTTTCAGTTCTATTCGAACACGGCTCATGATGCGATTTCTGGCGGACATAAGAAACAGTAGTAACTCGTTGACTCATTAACTGTTTCTAATGAAGGGAGGTGAATTATGCTAAATTTTAACTCGATTCTTGTTTTCTCGGAAAATCCAAAAGCTCTTGCTGATTTTTACGGGAAAGTCTTTCAAAAAAAAGCAGACTGGAACGATAGTAACTATTATGGATTTAGTGTAGGAAGCGCGTTTCTCACCATAGGTCCGCATGATAAAGTAAAAGGTAAAAACAAAAGCCCCGAGAGAATAATGATTAATTTGGAGACAAAAGAAGTGAAAGAGGAATTTGAAAGAATAAAAAAGATTGGAGCAAAAGTAATTGCTGCTCCGTATTCGATGGGTGATGATGAAAGCAATGGACTTATTGCAACTTTTGCAGATCCGGATGGCAATTTCTTTCAACTCCTGACTCCTTGGGAAGGAAAGTAAAAGGATTTATTTGTTATAATCTTTTTTATGCAAAGTAAATCTTTTTACGCAAAAGTCTATAAGATCGTAAGCAAGATTCCCAAAGGGAAGGTTGCTACATATCAAACTATTGCCAGATTAGCTGGTAGTCCTGGTGCAGCTCGCGCTGTAGGAACTGCTATGAAAAATAATCCCGATATGAAGACGATTCCTTGTCACCGAGTAGTTGGGTCAGATGGTAAGATGCGAGGATACTCTGCTGGAATTGGTATCATCACAAAAATCCAAATGCTAAAAGCCGAAGGCGTAGATATCGTAGGAGATAGAGCTCAACTTCAAACCTCCGCCTGGAAAACCTAAGCTCAAAAAATTCTTCCTGATATAATTAACTTCCGATGGAAACTTTACTTAAATTATTGTTAGTGATTTTCTTAGTACTTCTGAATGGCTTTTTTGTTGCTTCAGAATTTGCGCTAGTGGCTGTACGAAAAACTCGCATTAACGAACTCGTAAAAAAAGGAAGGCGGCGGGCTAAACTTGTTCAGTTTGCCTTAAACGACCTGCAGAGTTTTATTTCAGCTACACAATTGGGGATTACTATTGCGAGTCTTGCTCTAGGTTGGGTAGGGGAACCGGCAATCGCTGATTTATTGCGCCCTTACTTTCAATTTTTACCGGATAATGCAGCAACGTTTTCATCTCATACGGTTTCCGTTATTTTAGCATTCAGCTTCATCACCTTTCTTCATATTGTATTGGGAGAAGTTGCACCAAAAACAATGGCGCTTGAGAAATCAGAAAAAGTTGCGCTTTGGATCATTGCTCCTCTGACTTTGTTTACGAAAATTTTTCAGCCACTCATTTTTTTATTAAGTGGAGCGGGAGATTTGGTATTAAAACTGTTTGGATTTAAAACTACACCAGGACATAATCTCACGTATTCTGAAGAAGAGATTAAGATGATTCTCCGACATAGTGTTGAAGGGGGAGCAATAGAAAAAGAAGAGGCGGAGATGATATCCAGCATTTTTAAATTAGGAGATGTATCCGTTGGGCAAATCATGGTAAACAGAGGACACATCGTAGCGTTTGATGTAGAGATAACAATCAGTGAGATGCTGAAGCAAATTGAACGTTATCCTCACAGTCGCTTCCCCATATATCGGAAATCAATAGATAACGTCTTGGGCTTCATCCACATAAAAGACATATATAAAATTCTTCTTCGTGGAGAAACAGATAAAAAGCTCGCTGAAACAAAAATCCGGACAATTTTTACTGTCCCGGAATCTAAAAAAGTAAATGAGGTGCTGGAAGACATACAGAATAAAAAAGTACATATCGCAATCGTAAAAAATAAACAAAGAAAGACTGTAGGACTGATTGCGCTTGAGGATATACTAGAACGTCTAGTTGGCGAGATTCCGGATGAATTTGAACAGCTGCGAAACCAGATCAAGTCTCAAGCAAAAAAACCTGCTTGATATAATTTTCCCATGAAAAAACTATCAACTTCCGAGAAAATATATATTGCGAACTCCAAAATTGCCAAAGCAGGGCGAGGAGTATTTGCTAAAGGAGTCCTTAAAAAGGGAGATGTCATCGAAAGATGTCCTGTCATTGAAATCCCAAAGAACGACATTTCCAATTTAGGTGAAAGCATCCTGATAAATTACTACTTTTATTTTGGACCTAGAAAACAAAAATTGGCAATTGCCTTAGGTTTCGGTTCGTTATACAACCATTCATATAACCCTAACGCAACATATAAAACGAAATCGGAAGATAAAAGAATTGATTTCATTGCGATAAAAAATATTCAAAAAAATGAAGAAATTACTGTTAACTATAATTTCGGAAACCCTCTAGATAACAGTCCCTTATGGATCAAAAATATTCCACCACTGGCATAAAGTCTTTTTATTGCGACATTTTTACATAAGATAGCCTACAATTAAGATCCATGAAAAAGTTTGACGAACTAGCCGACGAGCAATCAATAAAAAAAACAGTTGAGGGTTTAAAAAAGCGAAATGTTAATCCCATTGTTGTCAATAGCGGTAAAGAAGCACATGATAAGGTAGTGGAAATTATTCCAAAAGGAGAATCGGTAATGAACGGCTCTTCGAGGACTCTTGAGCAAATAGGCTTCATTGAACACTTAAAGTCAGGCGATCACGGGTGGGATAACCAACATGAGACTGTTATCACTGAAAAAGACCCTTCTAAGCAGGCAGAACTCCGCAAACAAGCGCTCCTCTCAGATTACTACTTAGGAAGCGTTCATGCTGTGACCGAAGAAGGAGCATATATAGTCGCATCAAACACAGGTAGCCAGCTCCCTCATATTGCATACTCTTCAGCAAATGTTATTTTGGTTGTTGGTACGCAAAAAATCGTTTCAAATCTTGACGAGGCGGTGAAACGTCTCGAAGAATATGTCGTACCACTGGAAGAAGTAAACATGCAACAAAAATATGGAGTTAGTACCAATATAAGTAAACTCTTAATTGTAAAGAATGAACATCCCATGACCGGCCGAAAAATCACGATGATCCTCGTCAAGGAAAAACTTGGCTTCTAAAATAAAACTTTTTAAACTCTTTTAGCGTATAGTCCGTAGACTGTTTCTTCATTTTCCAATAAACTCTCAAAAATATGTTGAGAGAAATTGAGGTGGGGACGCGTAATTGGAGGAATGAACTATCTTCTTCGTTTCATTGCGATACTGTAGTGATTGGTGCCGGAGTAATGGGTTTACTCCTAGCCAAAAAACTGACTGATCTTGGACAGAGCGTGACATTAATTGAACAAAAAAATACGCTTGCGTACGGGGCTTCAATAAAAAACCATGGTTGGTTACACCGGGGGACAGCGCATGCAGTTTCAATTAAGGATAAAGATCAGGCAAAAAGCGTCGTACAAAAACTCATCTATGGATTTGACTACTTGAGCTCATATGCGCGCGAATGCATTGAAAGACCATTTGAGCCGATGTATGCGGTTACTCAGGACCAAACAGTTGCCGAACAAGCTGTTTGTGCATGGGAAGAATTAGGAGTCGACTACGAAGAAATCGCAAAGCAGGACTTTTTTAAAATTGACCCGGATATAAACGGTGATCTTCCACTTCGTATATTCCAAAGTGCGGATCTTCACATCAACAACAGAATGTTATTTCAAAAGCTCCTGACTGATATTAAAAAAAATAATGGGCTTGTTATCCAAGGAGCAGACTTTTCATACAAAAGTGAAGATGAAATTGAAATTCATTCTGAAAAGAATTTCATAGTTGGTGCTGAATCCTTTGTGTATTGTACCGGCGCCAATCTTGGTGATGCATACCGCCAACTAACAGGTAGCGATTTGGATATGTCTTTTTGAAAAAGCCATCTTTTATTTTTGCCTCGTTTTTCTCCTTTTAGCATGGTCTCTTTAGATCGTGACATGCCAATAATCATAAATCACGGAGAAGTCAGTGTCGTAAATAGAGCATATGACGAGGCGCAGTGTACAACGCCTGATTATTCCACAGACCCGGTAGAAGTAGACCGCGCTTTTAAATCATTGTGCAAACTCTACCCGTTTGCAAAAGGATTAAAAAAAGACATTCAGTCTATTGTTTGCGTAAAACCCTCAATAAATTTTGGCGATGATTCGAGGCATTCAGTTAACTCTCAAATTTTTGAGCCTTTACCTAATCACTTTTTTGTTCTTCCTGGAAAGATGACAGAAGCCCCTTATGTTGCTGACGAAGTACTCCACCGGATATACGAAAGACTCGATTTCTCTCAGATAACTCCCCGGCCAATTGATATATTCCAAGTTTCTTCTTCATCGGAAACAAAGTTTCAATTAAATCAAAGACCATGAGAAACCCCCAGATTGCGATACTTGGAGCAGGAGGATTCATCGGGCGGAATTTATTAACCGACTTGTTGTTAGAAAAAAACTCAAATCAAATTATTATGGTACCTTTACGTAATCCTAAAAATCTTGGTGTATTTAACAAACGGATTATTTCTAGACAATGCGATCATCTGGATATAAAAAAGTTAAAGCTCATAATGAGAAGGGTAGAGGTTATTTATCATACAGCTGGTCTTGCATGGCAGCACTCGTTCAAGACAGACTTTTCTCAATTAGATCTTCTGATAGAACAATTATTACAGAATTCGATAAGCGCATATTTTCTTGGATCTATATTACGAAAACATCAAAGACTTGTTTGGACTTCAACAAGCGCAATCGATTCGATGTTTGACGCACTCACTCGCGCGCAGCGTACAATGCTTGAAGATGAAGTGGAAAGTTTTATTGAGAGTTTGTTTGTACAAAAAAATCTTTATAGTGCGTCAACTTCGTCCTTAAAGAATACCGTATGGAAGTTAGTTGTAAAACATATTTTATATAGTTTTTCTTTCGCTCTTGAATTCAGTTATGCATATTCTAAATACGTTGGACAAAAAATTTTACAGAAGTTAGCTGATGGAAATATCAAGATACTGAAAATTTCTGATGTGTATGGACCTGGTCAAAATATTTCCGCAGACCTTGTAAAGAAAAATATTCCTGCGAGACGGATTCAAAGATTCGTTGCCTTACACGCATTGATTAGCGGTGGTTACACTTCATGGATTCCGTCCCAAAAAAATAAAATTCACGGCTTTTATAAAACTAACAGAAATCACATAGTGCAAGAAATCCGAAATGACATTCTTTTTCCAACATATATAGACGATGTTGTTTATATGATAAAAAAAGCAGCTCAAGCAAATACAACAATTAAATCAGTTTTACAGTTAAATGGCAATAAAGTTGAAAATAACAATATTGGTAAAGAAATCCGCAATTTCTGTAAGACTAATGTGATGATCCAACTGGTAAATAATGCAAAAGTAAAATATATCAAAAGAAAAGACGACCTATCGACGTTGAATATAAAAAGAAAATCTCTGATTGATTTTAAGACAGGATTAAGAAGATGGCTTGCGTGAAGTATAATAAGAAGTATGGAAGCTAAAATTCTTGAATTTCTTAAAAATAAACAACCTCACCTATGTGTTATTTCAACAGTGAACAACGACGGGAAGCCAGAGTCCGCGCTGATGGCATATGCAGTTTATGATGAAAGCAGTTTGGCAATAGTTTTAAGTACTCGATCTGACTCTAGAAAATGGAAAAATTTACAAATAAATCAAAATCTTTCTTTAGTATTTGGAAGTGGGTTTAAAGAATCAACAGTGCAATTCGAAGGCCGAGCAGAGTTATTTAACAATCCCAACGATTACAAAATACTCGCAGATGTTTATTTTGAACAAAATCCAGAAACGCTTCAATTTCGTGGAATTCCAGAATTAGTTTTTATAAAAGTGAAACCACATTGGGTTCGTTATACTAACTACATTGTTAACCCACCCGATATAGAAGAAAAAACATATGAAAGATAAACGTTGTCAGAGTTGCGGAATGAGATTTGAGGTCGAGGGTTTTTACGGAACTAATGCTGACGGATCAGAAAACAGAGAATACTGCAGATTTTGTTTTGAAAAGGGTTCATTTACCAAACCTGATCTTACACTTCGAGAAATGATTCAGGCGTCGGTTGACCACATGAGCAAAAAACTCAATTTCACTGAAGAAAAAGCGCGGGAACTTACAGAAAAAGTTATTCCAGAGCTCAAGCGTTGGAAATCTCACTGAGTAAGAATTCTAATTCTTGACGAGTTGAGACTCGCAGGAATCTTCAGTTGCGTCTTCATCTGCACCTTATATGCTTTATTTCCTTGATCCAGTGTAATATTGTCGGAAGTTAATTGCTGTGAAGTATTTGCGTTCGGAAAAGCAAGTTCCGAATACCAGACAGGATGTTTATCAGTTGCATTATACAGTCTTACATGCACTATTTGATTTCCCGAGGGGACATAGACGGCTGCTTCAAAATACGCATTTTTAATTTTTCCATATTGCGCCGTGTCTACGATCACCTGGAGTCCGGGAACATCTTCCCAATCTTCAGAAGAATTAGTACCAGAGCCGATCGGTACGAAAAATTCCCTTATCTGTGAAGACGCCTGCTGCGTTCCTCCTGCCTGAGCTTCAACTTCAGGGATAGGTGAAGCTGCTGTTGCCTCTTCAATGTAGGTAATACAGCTCTGCGGACACGCCTGCACAGATGTAGTTATAGGTTTTGTAGAAGTGGGCTGTTTATTTACTTCAAGTTTTTTTAGATCTTGTACATTTCCCACATTTAAAATCCAAGCGTCAATTGCAAACACATTAAGAAAAAGAAATATACAGAAAACTGTAAAAAGACGGTTGTTTGTCATTATTAAATTATCTTAAAAAAACTTAAAAAAAGCACGACGACAGATGATGTCATAAAAAGCGTGATGGTCCAGCCCATGACATTTGAAAAAAGAGAATTAGTATGGTCTCCCATAATCTTCTTGTTGTTTCCAATAAAAAGAATCAGCATTAAGAGGGGAGGCGCACAAATTCCATTAAACACTGCAGAGTAATACAGCATCTGAAATGGTTTTATTGGTGTGAAATTAACTAAGAGACCAAACAAAGTAGCAAGAGTTATAATTCCGTAAAATCCATGAGCTCTCTTGAATTTCAGATACAGACCCTCTCTCCAACCTATCGTTTCAGAAATCGCATACGATGCAGAACCGGCAAGTATGGGAACGGCAAGTAAACCGGTACTTATGATGCCTGCAGCAAAAAGAATAAAAGCAAAGTCACCCGCAAAAGGTCGAAGTGCTTGAGCTGCTTGGTCAGCGGTTTCTATGGCAAAGACGTTATTGACATTCAGAGTCGAGGCGGTTGTCACCATAATAAAAAACATGACCATATTTGAGAAAAACATACCAAGGGTAGTATCGAGCCGCATTTCACGGATATCCTTATTTCTTATTTTCGGAATTCCTTTCCCCATCATTTTAAGTTTTCCCTGTGCGACTTCTTCTTCGACCTCTTCATCCGCCTGCCAAAAAAAAAGATAAGGAGAAATAGTAGTTCCGAAAATCGCAACAATATTAAGGAAATATTTTGCATCAAAAGTAAATGTCGGAATGAGCGTTGCCCACGCAATTTGAGTCCAATCCTGTTTTACAACAAAAGCGGTTAATACATAAGCTAAGAGAGATAACGCCAGATATTTGAGAAATTTTGCATATGCGGGATAAGGTACGAATACTTCAAGGAGAAGTGTGACTATAGTGAAAATGATAAGCCAGAAACCAAATGGAAGTCCCAAAAGAAGCTGGGCTGAGGCTGCCATTGCGCCAAGATCTGCTCCTATATTTATCGTATTGGCAAGAAGGAGCAATGTTACCGCAATAAATAAAACCGGCCTCGCATAGTGTCTTTTTACGATTATAGCGATACCTTTTCCTGTGACCATTCCGATCCGGCCGCACATCTCTTGAATCACGGTCATAAAAGGAAAAGAAAAAAAAGCAGTCCAAAGCTGATTGTAGCCAAATTGCGCTCCTGTTTGCGCATATGTTGCTATTCCTGCAGGGTCGTCATCTGCGGCTCCGGTTACAAATCCCGGCCCGATAAGCTTGAAGATTCTTCTTAAAAACTTTCTCACTCTATTTATTGTGACACATTAACAAACACATTGTCAATAAAGCCTTATCTTAGTAGAATGAGGGTATGAGTACAGATTCATTGACGAGTCAAAAATGTGTGCCGTGCGAAGGGGATGCAAAACCACTGACCCCGCAACAATTCGAGCCCCATCTGCAGCAAGTAGCTGATTGGAAGGTGGTCGGTGCCGTAAAGATTGAAAAAGAGTTTAAATTCAAAGATTTCAAAGAAGCGCTGAATTTTGTTGATAAAGTAGGTGAGATTGCAGAACACGAAGGCCATCATCCCGATATATTTCTTCACGGCTGGAATAAGGTCAAAATCACCCTTTCAACACATGCGATAAAAGGACTCTCTCTCAACGATTTTATCCTTGCCGCAAAGATTGATCAGCTTCTCAAGTAGGCGTAAACCTTTCTTTCAAAATCCCGTTATGGTACAATAAATTACTGACTTTTCTTGTGTCGCCTCTGATATGACAATAACCGAACGAATACAAAAATGGTGGAAGAATCTGCCCGAAAAGAAGAAATACTTAGAAATTGTGACCGCTCTTCTTTCTATACCTGTTTTGGCAACAGCTATCCTTTTGAATGTTGGTAATCTCCGCAATAATAAAACAAATGAAACCGTGCCGGCGCAGCCAGCGGCAAATAATGTAACCATAGTCCCTGTTGAGTTAAAAGATAAAGGAACAACTCCTACTGGACCACAATGCAAAAAAGAGGTTGGTCCTGTGGACATAATCTATCCAACGGAAAATCAAAAAGTATCTGATAGCCCTCTGTGTATTGACATAGCGCAGAAGAGCGGAGACTTTTGTAGTGTCCAATGGTCTTATAAATTGGATGAGGGAGACTGGTCTTCTTTTAATGACAAATTATTCTGCTTTAACAATCTTTCCTCAGGAGAACATAAGATTCAGGTCATTGTAAAAAGCACGGTCTCACAGGATCAGACCCTCCTTGAAAGAAATTTTGAATACCAATCGAAATCTTCATCTCCGACTCCTGCTACGAGCGCGGCTTCTCTTTCGCAGTAGTCAATAGTTGCTGAACCCACTGCCTTATTGTTTTTTTGACTTCTTGCGGACGTGCGTAATAACGGTTAATCCGAAGTGATGGAACAGCAACAGAACCTTTTTTGTCAGCTATGAACTTTTCAAGATGTTCGGCTGCCCTGCAAAATTGAGCATAGTTAGAATCACCAAGAGCATAAATAGCAAAGTTCACACCTTCAAAAGTTGTAGGATCGGTTTTTTTCTCAAACATTCTAAACCCACTATGCATCTGACCTTCTTCTCCTTCCTCAAACCAAGTACATGACCCTATGATCACCAAATCATGCGATTTAACACCCTCGAGTACTTTTGCATCATTGAGCGCATAAGTTCCCGCATCAGATGTAGTCATGATATTTTCAAGGGTTGTTTTATGGCCTTGTTCTGTGAGGGTGTTTGCAATTTCATGGGCAACCTCCAGAGTCCCTCCTGAGTAAGTTCCATAGACGATTAAAACATCCATTTTATTACTATAACAATTTTTTGCGCTTAAGAGAGCTTAAATTACCTGTAAAATAGGAAGATGGCCAATCAGAAAAATATTCCGACAGTCCTTGTAATCTTCGGGGCAACAGGGGACCTGATGACTAAAAAAATAACGCCCGCTTTGTATAATTTATTCCTCAAGGGAAAACTCCCCAAGCTTTTTCGCATCGTGGGGGTGGCACGAAGACCGCTTTCCCGCGATGAATTTCGCACTCATATAACACGGATTCTTGAAAAAAATGAAACGTTTAAAATTCAAAAAAGACTAACTGAAGAATTCTTAAATTATTTTTACTATCATCAAGGAACCTTTGATAAAGAAAAGGATTATGCGAGTTTAGCAAAAGAGCTGGGTAGAGTTGATGACGAATGGAAGGTTTGCTCAAACAAGCTCTTTTATCTTTCGGTTCCACCTCATTATTACGAGGTAATATTTCGACATCTTGCATCATCAGGTCTCACTATTCCATGTGGTCCGGATGAAGGCTGGACACGGGTATTGGTCGAAAAACCATTTGGTAAGGATTTAAAAACTGCCGAACGATTGGATAAACTGCTTTCGCAGTTATTCAAAGAAGAACAGATCTACCGCATAGATCATTATCTTGCAAAAGAGATGCTTCAAAATATTTTGTTGTTTCGCTTCTCAAACAATCTACTTGAGCCGAGCTGGAACAATAAATATATAGAAAGAATCGACATCCGCCTGCATGAAAAAATTGGAGTTGAGGGGAGAGGTGCTTTTTATGATGGATTGGGAGCTCTTCGAGATGTCGGACAAAATCATCTTTTACAAATGCTTGCACTGGTCACCATGAACAAACCGGTAAGAATCGATGCGGATTGCGTAAGAAAAAACAGGAGTTCAATTCTGGAGACCTTGATTCCTCCAACTATTGAAGAGATTAGATACCACACATTCCGTGCACAGTATGAAGGGTTTCGTTCGGTCGATGGCGTAACTAAAAATTCAGGTTCAGAAACATATTTTAAGGTTCGGGCGTTTCTTGATAATCCGAGATGGAGATCCGTGCCGATTTATATGGAAAGTGGAAAGCGTTTTAAGAAAGCTTTAAAAGAAATAATTGTCACATTTAAACCGGCAATTCAGGGAGAGTCAGGATTGAAAAATAAAGTGGTTTTTAGTCTTGAGCCAAATGAAGAAATAGTGATTCAATTTATATCCAAAAAGCCAGGATTAGAAACCGAGTTGGAAAAAAGAACCCTTGAATCCCTCTACAGGGTAAAAGAGCCAACAGCACAGTACGTAGAAGAATACGAAAAGCTCCTCGTTGATGCTATTGAAGGAAATCAAATTTTATTTTTAAGTACGGAAGAGATAGAGGCAATGTGGAAATATATAGATCCGATAATCGAAGCATGGAAGAAAAACGTTGTTCAGCTAAATACTTATAAACCCGACACTGATGAAGTTGGGCGAAAAGCACAAGCGGTGGAAGAAGAACAACATAAGTCAGAATTAATAAAAAAAGAAGTTGGCGTCTATGGGTTGGGTAAAATGGGAGCGGGAATGGCGCTTTCACTTTTAGAAAAAGGATGGAATGTCGCAGGGTACAATCGTACAGCAAAAACTACTAAAGAGTTAGAAAGAGAGGGTTTAACCGGCGCTTTTTCAGAAGAAGAACTTGTGAAGAAACTTTCCGGAGATCGGCGCGTAATCCTACTTTCACTTCCGGCAGGACCCGTCGTTGATCTTGCTATTAAAAAATTAATTCCACATCTTTCAAAAGGAGATATCGTGATTGATGCGGGAAACTCTTTTTACAAAGATGCAATCCGTCGGGAAAAAGAATTGAAGAAGAAAAACGTTATCTTTTTTGACATTGGAGTTTCCGGAGGTCCCGGCGGAGCAAGAAATGGAGCATGTCTTATGATTGGGGGAAGAAAGCAGGAGTTTGAATTACTATCTCCACTTTTTACAGATCTGGCACTTCCCGGCGGCTACGAATTTTTTGAAGGAGTTGGTGCCGGCCACTTTGTGAAAATGGTGCACAACGGCATAGAGTACGGCATGATGCAGGCGCTTGCCGAGGGCCTCGCAATTCTTAAAAAATCTTCTTACAAATTAGATCTTCAAAGAGTTGCAAGAATTTACAACAATGGCAGCGTTATAGAATCTAAACTCACCGCTTGGTTAGAGAGCGCGTTAGCGCTGCACGGACCTGAATTAAAGGATGTATCCGGAGTCGTAAAACATACAGGAGAAGGAGAGTGGACCATAAATACAGCACAAGAACTAAAAGTCGCAGCAAAAATCATTGAGGGTGCGCTCGAATTCAGAAAACAATCGGAAAAAAACCCCGACTACACAGGAAAAATCTTAACCGCACTCAGGCATCAATTCGGGGGCCACACGTTAGTCTGATGAAATTCAACAAAATAATCGACATTTCAGTTGATCTTAATAAAAAGACGGTTGTATATCCGGGGACTCCTGAAATGGTGATAGAGGAAACAAAAAGCACGGCAACTGGTTCACAACTTTCAAAAATCACCTTCTCTTCTCATATAGGTACGCATATTGACGCACCGCTTCATGCGATTGCAGGGGGAATATCTCTTGATCAAATAAATTTAGAAAAATTTATAGGGACATGCAGAGTTGTAGATATGCAAAGTTCAAAACCATCGATCAGCACGGAAGACGTAAAAAAAACAAATCCACAAAAAGGAGAAAGAATTCTTTTTAAAACTTCAAATTCCGAAAGAGGTCTGGAGACATTTTATGAAGACTTTGTTTTTCTATCTCCGGAAGCCGCTTCTCATCTTGCTACCTCAGAGGTGTCCTTGGTAGGTATTGATTATTTTTCGATAAAACAAAAAGGGTCAACGGATAATAGACCACATACCGAATTACTTGCAAAAAATATTCCAATAGTTGAAGGAATTAATTTAAAAGACGTTGAACCTGGAGAGTATTTTCTTATTGCGTTACCGCTAAAATTTATTGGTACCGACGGTTCACCAGCACGCGTAGTATTACTTCAGTAAGCCTTCTTTCATCCACTCTACAACACCCCTTGAAGTTTTTGTTACAGGAATCGAAACAAGATTAAATGTATCGTAACTATGGAGTTTTCTTATTTCTTCTTCGACTTTTTCAAAAAGATTTTCACTAGAGTCCATCACTATAAAAATTTCCTCACCGGAATCAATACTGTTTTTCCAATAAAAAGTTGATGATACGGAGAAACTTTTTGCGCAGACGATTAATTTCTTTTCAAGAAGAGCTTTCACGATTTTGTCAGCTTCTTCCTTACCTCCGCACGTTAATAGCAAAACAACTGGTTTCATATTGATATTGTAATTTATTCACACTGATTCCATAATCCTAAATTATTATCTCGGGCTTCTTGCTGGGCGCGGACAAACTGTTCTTGATGTTTGATATCAGGCGGATAAGAAACGGAGTGAGCATACCCTTGTCTTACCAAAAAGTCATTTATCAAAAGTCCAGAAGCGGTTGTCTCCTGTATTTCAGGCGCAAGATATACATATCGGAGGAGTCTTCCGTATCTATCGGTTTCCGAAACATCCTTTTCGAGTTTGACCATTTTTCCCTCAACAAGCTCTTTATTTTTTTCATAGGCTTCTTGAGCGAAACATTGAACTTCTTTTTTCGGATGATGAAGTTCCGGAGTATCAATACCAATGTATCTTAGTTTTTGTTTGTTGTCCAGTTCAATGGTGTCGCCATCAATAACTCTAATGACCTTTGCAGAATCAGTAGAGATATGAATTTCTTTTGGTGATTTTATTTTTGCTTTTTTTTCTGAGACTTGCTTTGTTTGTGGTACAAAAAAAGAAGACAATATGAGAGTGAGAAGAGCAAGAAGAAGAGAAACAGTTTTTTTATTCATTAGACCTTCGTGTTTCCATTCTAAGCGTACGGTAAGATGCGTTTCTCATAAGAGCACCAACGGTCACAGTAATTTCTCCGAGAGTTTTTAGTACTTCGCTATCTTTTTCCACACCTCTCATAAATAATACAACTCCCGCTCCTTCCACAGCTGTACCATTTTTCGCACCTTTGGGTACGATAGGTTCGAGTGGACTTTCTTGAACCTTTTTGTTAATTGCTATGTTTTGAATCTCTAAGGCAGTAGTTAGTATTCCCCAAAAATTATTAAAATGAGGAGCTAATGTTAAGGCCATTTCAAACCTTAAAATACCATCTGCCACCGGATCAAGCATTGCGCCAAAAGGAGTAGTTGCGTTTAATGGACGCGCAACGGAACCTTCGGCGTCCGAAATCCAAGCGAGAAGGTTTTTTACCTGGGCCTTTTTCCAATCGCCGCTCCGTGCAGCCCGTAAAGCCTGCCATCCTAGAACTGGGCGTGCTACGGTCATTGCGTTTGGAATAAGAAAACGCGCAGGATGTTCCCTTATTCTTTCTAATACTGACATACTATGGTCGGGGTGGTGGGACTTGAACCCACGACCTCACGCTCCCAAAGCGCGCACTCTAAGCCATCTGAGCTACACCCCGTTTGAACTTCTATTATACTATAGATTGTCCTATCATGAAAAAAGTACTGGTCGGTTTATTTCTTCTCTTATTCTTCCTGTTCTTTATTGTTTTTTCTCAAGTGTTTAAATCTAATACTCTTTCATACGAGCTAAACAATAAATCTTATAAACTTCTTCTTGCGGATAGTCCCGAAGAATATGCAAGAGGACTGATGTATGTAAGAAAACTCAATGGCGCTGACGGCATGATTTTTATTTTCCCCGACAAGCAAAAAAGAAACTTTTGGAATAAAAATACACTTACAAATCTAGATATATATTGGTTGGATGACGATAAGGTAGTTGGGAAAAGCTTTCTTCCATCTATTGAACAATCAAAAAAAATTGTGACGGTATCTTCACCAAAACCAGTGAATAAAGTAATCGAATTACTCCGTTGAAAGAGCTTGAAGTCCGGGAAGCGTTCCTTTCTCAATAAATTCTAGCATGGCGCCCCCACCCGTAGAAATATGAGTTATTTTTTCAGTCTGCTCTTTTTTTGAAATTGCAGCTAAAGTTTGGCCTCCACCAACTATAGATACGGCTTCATTATTTTGTACAATCGCATTGTAAATATGATTAGTCCCATTGGCAAACACGGGATTCTCAAAATAACCCATAGGTCCATTCCAGACGATTGTTTCAGCTTGAGAAATCTTTTTAGCATATAAGGCAGAGGTTTCCGGACCAATATCAAGGATCATATCGTCTGCCGCCAATTCATTTACTTTTTTAACTAAGCTTGAAGGATCCTCTTTATTTTTTCCAATAAGTACATCTGCAGGTAGTAACATTTCCGTATTTTTTTCTTTTGCAAGTTTAAAAAGTATTTTTATACGTTCATATTCTTTTGGCTCTTCAATGCTTTTCCCTATGGTGTACCCTTGTTGTTTGAGAATTGTATTTGCAACACCACCACCGACAATAAGAGTATCTGCATGACCAAAAAAATTCCCCAAAAGGTTAATTTTTGTTGAAATTTTAGTTCCCCCGATGATTACTACATATGGTTTTTTTGGTTGATTTATATATTGAGAAATAGTTTTAACTTCCTTTTTAAGGAGGAGTCCTCCGTATGAAGGGAGAAGTTTGGGTGGTCCAATCACAGAGGCATCATTTCTATGTGAAACGCTAAAGGCATCATTAACGTATATTTCTCCGAGTGATGCGAGTTGTTTAATAAATTCCGGGTTGCCATTTTTTTCGCCGGAATAAAACCGCATATTCTCAAGAAGTAAAATTTCATTTTCTTTTTGCGCGGAAATTTCTTCTTGTCCCGCCGCAGAGAGAAAATCATCAATAAAAGTAATTTCTTGGGATGGAAGTTGCGGTCTGAGCACGGGAAGGATATGTTTTAAAGAGTACTTTTCCTCCTTTTCTTTTGGCTGACCCAAGTGGCTTATCAAAATTAACTTATTCCTTTTTTTGAGAAGATATTTTATTGTAGGAAGTGGTCGTAGGATTCTCTCGTTGCTGTCAATTTTAAAATCCGGTGAAAGTTTTACGTTGTAATCTACTAGTAATAGAACTCTTTTATTTTGAATATCTACCTCATCAATCCACTTTATATTGCTCATCATACATAGTTCGCAAGCTTTTCAACCAAGTCTACCAATCTTGCAGCATATCCCCACTCATTATCGTACCAGCCAAACACTTTGACTAGGTGCCCATTCATCACTTTCGTATAGTTGGCGTCAAAAATACTCGAGAAAGGCGATCCGATATAGTCAGATGAAACCAAAACTTTTTCTTCATAGGATAAAAATCCCTTCATGGATGATTCTGCAGTTTTTTTAAAAATCTCGTTAACCTCTTCCTTAGTCGTAGTCTTTTCAACAAGAGCAGAGATGTCAGTAAAAGAAACGATAGGTACCGGCACCCGGATCGACATGCCGTCAATTTTTCCTGCAAGATGAGGAAGAGTTTTCACAACGGCAATTGCTGCACCTGTGGTTGAAGGAATAATGTTGAGAGCTGCCGCACGTGATCTGTCAAAACTTTTTCCGGCATCATCCAAAAGACTTTGAGTCTGCGTGTATGCATGAGACGTGGTAAGGAATCCGGACAAGACTTTGAAATTATCATCCAACACCTTAAAAAGAGGGGACGCAGAGTTAGTCGTACAAGAGCAGTTTGAAATAATATTCTTTCCAGCGAAATCAAAACCTTCATCATTTACACCAAACACCACGTGCGGCATAGTTTCGTCCTTTGAAGGTGCGGTCAAAATTACCTTCTTGACGCTTCCTTTAAGATGCTTTTTTAATTCCTCTTCTTTCTCGAATGCGCCCGTAGCGTCAACTACCACGTCTACTTGGTGAGAATCCCATGGAATCTGTTGGATTTCGGAATTTCGCGAGGTTTTAATAGTTTTTCCTGCAACCGATAAATCGCTTCCGGAAATAGTTATATCTTTCCCAAACTTTCTATATACGGAATCATAGGAAAGAAGATGAGCAAGCATATCGACTGGAGTTTTCCTCGTATTTATTAATACGATATCAAAAGAATCTTTCAGAAGTGCCACGCGGGCGAAAGCTCTACCGATGCGACCAAAACCATTGAGACCGACCTTGACTCTTTTCATATCTAACTATCAGTATAACGTGTTTTTACTTTTTGTGAAATTTAAGAAAGTTTTTTACCTCATGAGGGCTTCCCAGCAAGACTGGAGTCCTCTGATGAAGTTCGGATGGATTAATTTCCAAGGGATTTTCAGTAGTTGTAAGCGCCATGCCGCCGGCCTTGGTAATTATGTAAGCCATAGGATTCACTTCAAACATAAGGCGGAGCTTGCCGTTTGGCGCACTTTTATCCTTGGGGTACATAAATACACCTCCATTCATAAGAAATCTATGAACGTCTGCCACCATACACGCTCCCCAGCGAAGCCGATAGGGTTTGCTCTTTTTTAGAGAGAGAATAAATTCCTGAGTGGGCTTTTCAAATAGATTGAAGTTTCCTTCATTTACTCCATAAATACTTCCTTGTTCGGGAATCGTTATATTTTTGTGGGAAAGCAAGAAGCTTCCGACAGATGGATCAAGCGTAAAGCCATTTACTCCACTTCCGCATGAATACACGAACATGACACTCGAACCATAAAAAATGTATCCTGCAGCAACTTGTTCTTTTCCTTTTTGGAGAAGACTGTCGCCTTTTCTGTAAATCGAGAAAATAGTTCCCAGTGGATTATTGTTATCTACGTTATTCGATCCATCTAAAGGATCAAAAAATACTACATAGTCCGCCTTCGTAATTTCAGTAAAGAACGGTTTTTCGATTTCCTCCGATGCGAGAGCAAATACCTGCTTACTTTCAGTTAATACTCTAACCATCGTGTCATTTGCGAATTCATCCAACTTTTTTACCTCTTCCTCATAGACATTTTTCTTTCCGGTTTTTCCCTCTATATCAATGAGTCCGGAGTTTTGCACATGGGAAGCGATAATTTTTCCCGCTTCTGCGATTTGAGTAAGAAGAAGGGTTAGATTACCGGAGGCCTTAGGAAATTTTTGTTCTTCCTTGAGGATATGTTCTGTGAGAGTGATCGAATTACGTGGCATATAAAATTACAATTGTCCCAGACTGGCTTTGTAGACTTTTTCGGCTCTTTCAATAAAAACTTTCTGTGCTTTTTCTATATTTTCTTTTTTTCCTCCCCATGCTTCTAAAGCTTCTCCTTGAAGAGCGCGTCCAAACGAGGCAGTGATCCGCCATGGATACTCATCTGGCTTCGCATTTCGTAATTTATTTATTGCATTAAGATGTCCAGTCGCAAGGTCAGGACTCTGTCCACCCGAAAGAAACGCGATGCCGGAAACTTCAAAAGGAACCGTTGTCTTTAGAACATCTAGTGTCGTTTGCGCAACAGTCTCCACATCTGCTTGTTTCGGATTGTCTTTTCCCGCGGTGATCATATTTGGCTTTAGGATTACACCTCCGAGGTGTACTTCGTACACTTTGAGCTTGTTAAAAACAACAGAGAGGGCTTTTATTGTAATTTCTTTATCTTGTTCAAGTGAATGATCGCCGTCCATTAAAACTTCTGGCTCAACGATAGGAACAATGCCGGCATCCTGACATGCTTTAGCATATAAAGCGAGTCCTTCAGCGTTTTTATCAAGAGCTTCTTGAGTGGGGGACCCATTGGATATCATATATACTGATCTCCATTTAGCAAATCGTGCTCCAAGATTTTTATATTCCAGCAATCTTTTTTCCAAGCCATCTGCACCTTCTGTATATGTGTCAACTTTATCTTCAGAAAATTTAGCCGTTCCCTTGTCAACCTTTATTCCAGGAGAAATATTTTTTTCATCAAGTAATTTAGGGAAGGGAATTTCGTTGTTGCTTGATTGCCGGATGGTTTCATCAAAAAGAATAACTCCACTGACATAGTTTTCAATTCCAGACGCAGTAAAAAGCATCTGTCTATATTCACGATTGACTTCGGGAGTAGAGTCGACTCCAATACTTGTAAGTCGTTTCGAAATTGTTCCCGTACTTTCATCTGCGGCAAGAATCGTCTTCGCGACTACTTCTTTTGCAATTTGGTTGAGAGTTTTATTCATGGTGCTATAATTATACAGCCTATGGAAGACTGTATTTTCTGCAAAATAGTAAAAGGAGAACTCCCTTCACACAAAGTGTACGAGGATAATAAATTCATGGCTTTTTTAGACATATATCCAAAATCAAAAGGACACACACTTATAATTCCAAAAAAACATTTCAGGTGGGTGCATGATGTAGAGCCGTTTGGCGAGTATTGGCAGGTCGCAAGAAAAATAGCAAGAGCGCAAGAAAAGGGTCTTTCAGCAAAATGGACTCAATACTTTACGCATGGTCTAATCCCACACGCGCACATTCATATGAAACCTCGGTATGAAGATGTTCAAGGAGCGTCAATGCTTCCGGACGAGCATCTTTCCTTTTCCAAAGAAGAGTTTGAAGTAATTGCCGCGAAAATCCGCAAAGCCTTCTAAAATACACTTGCATCTTTTTAAGAGACTTGATAAACCTAAAGTAATGGCCCGCCCTGAACATGAAATCTTCCGGTTGAGAGGAGTAGCTCCACCGCCAATAAGTTCTAGGATAAGAGATGAAAGATTAGACGAAGCACATGAAGTAGGGGAAGTGGCGACGGGGATGGAGCAAAGGATAGCTCAACTGCTCGACGAAAACGCAAGCGATTCGATACTAATCCAAGCAAGAGGTACGGTGTTTAAAGCTCCAAGAGCAAGACGACGTCGTAGACAATAATTAGTTGGGTTTTTTTATGAAAACTTGAATCTTTTCCTGTTTACTTAAGAGCGTCGTAGCCGCCTTTACTCCACGGATGACAACGCGAAATTCGCTTTAGTCCGAGCCATAATCCCTTTCCAGTGCCATATTTTTTCACTGCCTGATATGTATATTCGGAACAACGGGGAGTAAAGCGGCAAATGCTATCAGTCATAAAAAGCCTTTCAAGAATACCTACGTGAAAGATTGAGGTCTTTTGATAAAACCGGATGAATTTTAAAATTACTTCTTTCATTGTTATGATGAGCGAAACAGCATATGTCTTGAATTATAATAAGGGAGTATGAAAATTTCTATTGTGACACTCTTTCCGAAAATGATCTCAGGGTTTTTTGAAGAGAGCATCATCAAAAGAGCCAAGGAAAAAAAACTCGTAGAAATAGAATTAGTGAATCTCCGCGACTTTGCTGAGAATGCTCACCGATCAGTAGACGACAAACCGTATGGCGGGGGTGCCGGAATGGTGATGAGAGTCGATATTGTCTCCAAAGCAGTAGAAAGTCTCAAGAAAAAAAATTCAAAAGTTGTGTTAACTTCTGCAAAAGGAAAACAGTTTGGTCAAAAAAAAGCAGAAGAGTTTTCAAAGCTCGACCACCTGATAATTATCGCAGGACATTATGAAGGAGCCGACGCGCGAGTGGGAGATTTTATAGATGAAGAAGTTTCGGTCGGAGATTTTATCTTGACCGGAGGAGAGCTCACGGCGGCAATGGTTGTTGACGCGGTTGTGAGATTATTACCGGGAGTTTTAAAAAAAGAGGAGGCGACCCAAGAGGAGAGTTTTTTTGCCGTTGATGTTGAAAAATTAATCAATGCGGTTGGTCAGACAGACATACTGACAAAACTAAAAAATAGTGATGTAACAGAAGTGCAACTCCTTGAATATCCTCATTACACGAGGCCGGAAACCTTTCAAGAAAAAAAAGTACCGGGAGTTCTTCTTTCGGGAAATCACAAAGAAATTGAAAAGTGGAGACTTGTGAAAGCATATGAAGAAACCGTAAAAAAAAGACCGGATCTCCTAAAAAACCAAGGGTTGACTAAAAAGTAATAATGCGTTAGTATAAGTACTCCTATGAAAAATTTTGCAATTGTCGCAATAGTTTTACTTCTTGTCGGAGGTGTCTTGTTTGCCGTAACTAGTAACAAACAGCCTGCTCCAAATGAGCAAATGACGGATCAGAAAGCACCCGCAATGGAAGAAAAAACCGCTTCACCAACCGCAACTTCAGTAAGTCCTACGGGAGAAGCTAAAGATGAGTCAAACGTAAAAACCGTGACGGTTGAAGGGAAACCTTTTTCTCTCACACCCTCACAAATTAAGGTAAAGCAAGGCGACACCGTACGAATAGTATTTAAGAATACCGGAGGAATTCATGATTGGGTTCTTGATGAGTTTGATGCTCGTACAAAACAGCTCTCCGCAGGAGAAAGTGAAACGATAGAATTCGTAGCTGATAAAAAAGGTTCATTTGAATACTACTGCAGTGTCGGTAACCACAGACAGATGGGAATGAAAGGCACGCTCGTCGTTGAATAAGTTTTACAATTCTCCTATGGCACCAGCAAAACGGGAACCGAAAACGTTCCGGGAAAGTCTCACATCAATGAATGGAATCTCTAAAAAAACCATTGAGGAACATCTGAAGTTATATCAGGGATACGTAAACAAATACAATGAAATTAATGAAAAATTAGCAGGTCTCACGGATGAAGATTATGAAAAAGCCAATCAAGTGTATTCCAATATTCGGGCGCTAAAAGTGGAACTTTCATTTGCATGGGGTGGGATTATCAATCACGAAATATACTTCGATCATTTGGGAGGAAAAGGTGGGCAGCCGTCGGGAGACGTCGCATCTCAAATTAAAAAAGATTTCGGGTCCTTTGAAACATTTAAAAAGGATGTCAAAGCAACCGGAATTTCTGCACGAGGTTGGGTATGGACTGCGTGGAATTATGCCGAGAAAAGATTTGTAAATTATCTGGGAGACGCTCAGAATTCATTTCCCGTCTGGAATGCGAAGCCGATTTTCGCGCTCGATACGTATGAGCACGCATACTTTATCGATTTCGGATCCAACAGAGGCCAATATATAGACATCTTTTTTGACAATGTAGATTGGACTGTCGTAGAAGCGAACTTCTCCAAAGTCGCCCGATAAGTTTTTTACATATTCTTAATCGGCTCCTGTTATATAATTTCATAAATGGTACGTACGCGCATTGCCCCTTCTCCGACCGGTGAAGATATACATATCGGAAATCTTCACACTGCTCTTATCAACTGGACTTTTGCCAAAAAAAACGACGGACAGTTTATCGTAAGAATCGAAGATACTGATCAGCAGAGACTGATAAAAGGCTCAGAGGAAAGAATTCTTAAAACGCTGAAAGAGTATGGCTTAATTTACGATGAGGGACCTGATGCGGGAGGATCAGCAGGACCGTATCGTCAATCAGAGAGACTTGAGACCTATCAGATCTACGGAAAAGAACTCATCGAAAAAAAGGTAGCATACTATTGTTTTTGCTCAAAAGAAAGATTGGAGTCTTTGCGTAAAAAACAGCAAAAGGAAGGATTAGTTCCCCGATATGACAAGCATTGTCTAAATCTCAAAGATCCAGAAAAACGCGTAGAAGACGGGGAATCTTACGTGGTACGACTCAATATTCCGGAAGATATAGTCATTTCCTTCGAAGATCTAATCCGTGGTGAAATCACTTTTTTTGGAAAAGATCTTGACGATCAAGTACTTATCAAAGCAGACGGATTTCCCACGTACCATCTGGCAGTTGTAGTCGACGATCATTTTATGAAGGTAACCCATGTCATTCGCGGTGAGGATTGGATTTCAGGTACGCCAAAACATATATATCTGTACGATTCATTTGGCTGGGAAAAACCAATATACGTGCATACTCCACTTCTTCGCAATCCTGACAGATCAAAACTTTCAAAAAGAAAAAATCCCATTTGGGCATCATGGTATTTAAAACACGGATATCTTCCGGAAGCAGTGCTTAATTACCTCTGTCTCATGGGTTGGTCTCACCCCAAGCAGAAAGAGATATTTGATCTTGACGAATTCATCTCAGTATTCGAATTAAAAAATATACAGACTGCGGGACCGATTTTTGATGTAGTAAAGCTCGAGTGGATGAACGGTGAGTACATAAGAAGGATGAATTCCGGACTCCTGACTAATAAGCTGCTTGAGTTTTACCATGAAAAATATCCAAAAGAAGCCATTGAGAAGACGGTTCCTCTCATTCAGGAGCGCATAAAAAAACTTTCTGACTATCTACCTCTCTGCGAGTTCTTCTTTAAAATGCCTGAGGAATATCAGGCAGATTTGAAACCTCATAAGAGTATTTTGAAAAAAGCTCATGATACATTAGCAAAAATAACTAGTTGGAAAGCAGAATCAATCGGACAAACATTACAGAATTTGACCGTGAAGGAAAAACTAAGAAATGCGGATTTTTTTATGTGGTTGCGCGTCGCAATAACCGGAAAAAAAATCAGTCCACCTCTTAATGAATCGATGGAGATTTTAGGAAAAAAGGAATGTCTCCACAGGCTAAGCAGTTTGTTATAATACTCAGATGGCTAAAAAACAATTAAAATCTACGGTAAAAGCAGAATCTCCCGTAAAAAACAAAATGCCCAAATGGGTGGGATGTTGTCTCGTTGCCGCGATAGTCTTTGCAGTTCTTGTGATACTCCTTTTTGTCTTAATGTTTAGTGGATTTTTCATGTATGGAGATGCGCTCAATAAAGCAGGTTTTCGTTTTAATCCTCAAAAAAACTCAATTAGCCTGACAGATCCCAAAACAGGAGAGCAGGTTTCAGTAGGACAACAGGCGACACTTCCGCGCAATTTCCCTCCCATACCAGTTTATCCCGGCTCAAAATTAGTAGTGGTTCTAACTTCTGCAAAAAATCCATCAGCGACGTTTGCAAGTGTTGATAAGCCTGAAGTTATTTATGCTTGGTATAGAAAAGAGCTTCCGAAAAAGGGATGGACCGTTAATCCGGAGAGGGGTTTCGTGATCGAATTCGAAAACAGTGCTTACAAAGGGACACTGATAACCGCAGGAGTAGAAAAAAATACGACTATTTCCATCACATTTGAAAAGAAGTAATCTTCTTTAACTAGATATGGCAGCATTTGATCGCAGAAAATATAAAAGACCGGGATTTGATCCGAGATCTTCAGAGCCGTTCCGTATAAGTCGGAGCAAGATCGACCTGTTTTATGATTGCCCTCGGTGTTTTTATCTTGATCGCCGGCTCAGGATTTCACGGCCCAGTCTTCCTGGCTTTTCTTTAAACAGTGCTGTCGACCACCTCCTCAAAAAAGAATTTGATCTTCTCCGCGAAAAAGGACAAGCACACGAGCTCATGAAGAAATATAAAATAGATGCGATTCCGCTAAAGCATCCAGATTTGGGAATATGGCGGGACGACGTATATAGATATGAAGGAGCTTCTGCACTGCACAAACCAACTAACTTTTTAGTTAGCGGAATCATTGACGATGTCTGGAAAGACAGTAAGGGAGATTTAATATTGGTTGATTACAAATCGACAAGTACCAGTAAGGAAATTTCTCTCGAAGATAGATGGAAGCAAGGATATAAAAGACAGATGGAGGTATATCAATGGATATTTAGACAGCTTGGTTTCAAGGTTTCAGAAGTGGGGTATTTTGTCTTTGCCAATGCCGGAAAAACAAAACCGAAATTCGACGGAGTTTTAGAGTTTGAGATGAGCATAGTTTCACACAGAGGAGATACTTCTTGGATTGAGCCTATTCTTAAGAAAATGAAAGACTGTCTTATGAGCGACGTGGTACCTAAAACTACGCCTGAATGTGAATACTGCGTTTTCTCCGAAGACAGCTCCACTTTCTAATGCAAGACTTCTTGCCAGTGCGGATCAGTCTCCACAGTAAGATCTAAAAATATCTTTTTTCCCGTTGCCAGCTCGATCTCTTTTCTTGACATCGTGCCAAGCTCCTTGATCTTTTTTCCTCCTGCCCCGACCAACATTTTTTTATACCGGTTTTTTGTAGTAAGAATCCGCGCTTTAATATATGTCACTTTATTTTCACGTTCAGTCACTTCATCAATGACAACGGAGGCGCTATAGGGTATTTCCTCCCCTGTTTTAAGAAATATCTTTTCCCTGATTAATTCTGAAAGAAAAGTTTTACTGTCTATGTTAAGCGCAGGGTAGACGCTTGGAGATTTTACCTGTTTTCCTTCCGGTAATAATTCAAAAAGCCGTGCAAGAAGTGGGTCCACATGGGTTTTGTTAAGGGCCGATATTTTAAACATCTCGGGAAATTCATCTTTTAAGAATTCGTATTGCGGAAGATATGTTTTTTCCTGAAGATCAGTCTTATTTACTATTAGCAGCGTAGGTTTGTTCATCTTCCGCACCATGCCAAGAACCTTTGCTTCTTCGAAGTCACGTCTCCGTGTGTGGTCGACCATATACAAGACCACATCGACGGTTTCCTTCAGTGCGTGTTCTGTCTGAAGGTTTATTTTTTTTGCGAGCATATCTTTGGTCTTGTCAAAAACTCCTGGAGTGTCCACGAAAATGATCTGTCCCCGTTCGTCTTCGTAAAATGCTTGGATAGGGAAGCGGGTGGTTTGCGGCTTGGGAGAGGTAATCGCCACTTTTTGACCAATAAGATTGTTTACAAACGTTGATTTGCCTACATTGGGCCTCCCAATAAGGAGAACTGTGCCTGACTTCATTCCTTATTCTATCATAGCTGCTCCTAATTTGATAAAATAGGTATACTTTATCGTTCATTTGCCCCCTGCCCGCAATGCTACGCATAGCGTTGCAGGCGGGCGGTCGTCAATATGTATTTTTACACATACGTTATAAAAAGTGACAAAGACGATAACTTATATGTAGGTTGGACAGTTGACTTAAGTAGAAGGATTTTAGATCATAATACAGGTAAGGTACGAGCGACTAAGAATAGAGCGCCGTTTAAACTCGTATATTACGAAGCTTGTACGGATAGGAAGAAAGCAATAGAAAGAGAAAAGCAGTTGAAAACAGGATTTGGAAGAGCGTATTTAAAACGGAGATTGTAATATTTGCCCGGTCGTCTAATGGCAGGACAGCAGACTTTGGATCTGCTTATCGAGGTTCGAATCCTCGCTGGGCAGCACTTCGGCAAGCTCAGTGCAAGCCATTTTCACTATGAAAAATAAAAAGATTTCATGGTATGTTTATTTGCTTCTTTGCAATAAGAAAACTTTTTACGTTGGGATAACTGATAATTTGAAAAGTCGTTTACTTGCACATAAAAACAAAGAAACATTTTTTACTAAAAAGTTTTCTAATATTCAGTTAGCTTACTGCGAGGAATATCAAACCAAGTCCAAGGCTGTAAAAAGAGAAAAACAACTAAAAGGTTGGAGTCGTGCAAAGAAGCAAATGCTTATTGACGGAAAACTTGGTATAAATAGGCGTACTGAGCTTGTTGAAGCTCTTCAGTAAGGATGAGAAGTTAACCCTGAGCGGTTCGGAAAACTCACCGTAAACTAGCCGAAGGGAATCCTCGCTGGGCAGCACTTTACTTTAGCCTGTTACAATAGCCCAATTTGATATAATTGAGTATGTTAGAACGTTTCCATAGTAGAATTCCTATTCCTGAAAAAGATATCCCAACCCTTATGAGTAGGGTTGCTCAAGACTATGGTGTTGGATTTTATAAATCTCACAATATCGTTCCAGTTGGATATGAGGACTACAACGCAGTTTTAGAAACGGATAAAAATAAATACTTTGTAAAAGTTTTTGCCTTATTTCGTAATCCAGCGAATATAGACAGGTACGTTGCCACAATGGAGAAAGTCATAGAGGCTGGAGTCAGCTACCCTCAACTTTTGGAATCCCCGACAGGACATGTAAGCACGGTAGAGGTAAATGGAAAAACTGTACGGTTATGTCTAATGCAATATATTGATGGGAAAACTCTCTACGAGCTTGGAATTCAACCCACACAAGAGGAAAGAACATTTCTTATTCAACAAGCTGCTCTAATAAATGGAATAGACTACAAACCTCCCCATGCGCCTGACAGCTGGGCAATTGATCGGTTCCTACCTGAGTATGAAATAAAGAACAAAGCAGTTGAACTAAAAGATCAACAAGACATTGATCCCATAGCTGAAGATTTCAAAAAGTTGAAAGTAGAGAAACTTCCCCATGCGTTTGTCCATGGTGATATCAGAAGCACCAATATAATGAAGGATAAGAATGGGAAACTCTTAATTATTGATTTCGGTGTTTCTAATTGGTACCCACGGATTCAAGAGCTAGCAATTCTACTTTGCGATCTTATGTTTGATGCTGATAGCCCAGAGAAGTTTAAAGAATTGTATGAGTGGGCAGTAGCAGAATATCAAAAATATATAAAACTTACTCTAGATGAACTTCAAGCTTTACCAGTATATGCAAGAGCGGCTCACGCAATAAACGTAAT